>Ga0116227_10007676_pt1 | contig 20878 bp, 6 predicted proteins | sample S1TSphgellanicum_FD_89693 | JGI IMG/M metagenome (GOLD analysis project Ga0116227, IMG submission 89693) | Host-associated microbial communities from peat moss isolated from Minnesota, USA - S1T2_Fb - Sphagnum magellanicum MG | ecosystem: Host-associated > Plants > Peat moss > Unclassified...
AAAATGACGTAGACACGTTGAAAATTTGTGGCCCTTCCGACCATTAAAAGAGAAACTCAAAATCTTCAAAGGGGGGCACCTTTTCAAAGCGACTGCATATGACATTGAAAAGGTGGGCCACCCCTGCACCCCCAAAAAACTCAAAACCTTTGGGGTGGGCTCTGTGGGCCCTCATGTCAAAGTGGCTACCCATACAAATTCGACCCATGGAAATCAAGCCAGAACCTTAGGTTCCGTGTAATGTCAGCTCCTCCATGTGGGCACATATGTTGTGCCCACAATCCAAACTCCCAAAAAATTTAGTAATCTCATCCAGGTAAATGCAGATTCATCCTTTTTTTGGGCAGAATGTACAAACTTTCATCCTTATACTTATCATGAAAGCTATGCTCACATAGGGTAAAAGCATGTTATGATGAACTTCCTGGGATGTCCCACCACTGTTTTGTTGGTTTAATAAGTATTAATGGTCCTACACATTTAACTGTGCTAATCTCTCGATTGACAGTGCAACATATCTGTTATGTTCTATATGAAAATTTCAAAATGCTGTGTATATGGAGGAAATTTTTAATAGCATAATTGTCTTCACATTATTGTCCTTGATGTTCTTGGTCATTTGACATGTAATCCTCTTCACCTCCTTAAGTGCTTGCTACTATTATGTAAATGGTTGAAGGTTGAATCATTTTGTCCATTACCTTTGGGTTATAAGGTCATATGCTTATTGCCCTAAACCCAAATTTGATAGTCTATTTTGTAAAATGATTCATCCAAGGCTTGGTCCACACATCCAACCAAGGTATTCTTGTCTAGCTCCATGTAATTATTTTTGGCCACATCTACATTTCTAAGCTTTTTGAATGTTCTTTTGAAGGATTTAAAACATGAAACATCTAGGGTCCACAAGGCATGAAATGTATGTGAGGGTATAATGGTCATATCTAATCCAACCTCTTGAGCTTGATGCTTTATTACCTATAGGGTTACACGATTACCATGTTCATCTAGAATTAATAAATGTCAATTGGCTAAAAACATTTCACCTAAAATATACATTTTGAAGAAAGATAAGAACTCTTTGAACAAGAAACAAGTCATCCAAGACTTTTTTGCATTGTCATACATGTACCTGATTTGACAAATTTAATGTAATTGTCTTTCATTCCTTCACCTTTGAAGATGTAAAATCTTAGAAACACCTCACCCATTACATTTATTTCACAACTTATAATTAATCGTTCCCAAGATTGGGGATGCTTTTATAAACTATATTGGACTTTCTTTTGGCAAGAACCCTTGCTCTTAATTGTTTGCTTGCTTGAATGCCTATTTCATTAGAATTCCATATATGATTTGTGAAGTATTATGTTAGTTATACAATGTTTGCAAGTTGTTGTAAAATGAAATGCAAGAATTAACAATAAAACCTTATGCTTTGCAAACTTCAAGACCTTAAACTTGTCTTATGTTTAATTATGGATGTTTGCACTTGAACCAAAACCACTAGCTGATTTTTAATATTCCATCTTGGAATGGTGTTTCACTTGTCCATTTGTTCCTAACTACAACCATTGGGATTCAATTGACCTTTGTTAGTTTTTTCCTTGGTTGTGTTTCAAGAATAGGTGGCACATTTTCCTAGTCCATTAGTTGATCTAATATGCTACTTCATCACCTTCAACACATAATCAAATTCATCACTTTTTCATTCCTCTTAGCCCCAACCTCCAAGGAGTTGGGTGTTCACATCTTGGCCCAACAAGTGGTAGGCCTTGAACTTCCCTTTTTCTTGAAAACACCCAAAAAATGAGAAAATGAGCTAAATTTAAATATGTTGTAATTATATATGTTTTTAATGGTTCAACAAAATCTCTAAGTGTGTAAAAGCCTTCAATGTCCTTCCACACTCAAATGACATTTCACGTACATGTGCAAGCCACAAGTATGAAGGTGAAGTTGTAGCAAGGTTCAATTCTATGAAATTTGGTCCTTTGTGTACTCATTTTAACTTTAAAATTCTTTAGAATAGATTATGCAAATAAATGATGATGTAATATTTCTTTTACAGTAGGTGTAAATTATATCCAAAATTGTTTTTTGCCTACCAACAAAATAATACAATCATACTTTCAAAAAATATTTTCAAGGTTCACAATTTGTGGTTTTATTCATTCTAATTTTTTCTATAGACTACTTTCACACAATTTTTCATTACAATTACTATTCCTTTTACCTAGATTTTTTATTCTCATCATTATTAAAAATGTGTGGTCAGGTTTCATAATTTAATTAGAAAAGCTTATTAATTCAAAGTAGTCTCATTGTTTTTTCATCAATATCCTACTACTTTATTTATTTTAAAATTGAATATATCAAACATTTGTAGTATTAAGTGTCGACATCCAAAATAGAAAACATGAAATCTATGATTTGAAACACAACAAAACTTTAAACTACTCACTATTTCTATTTTAATCTCCAACAACTATTTCAATTACATTATGTGTAAAAAAAAATCTCTTAGAATTCCTCAACCTCCAAAACTACATTTTAAGTTCTTCCCTCCAAAAGTAATTGAATTATCAAACTAATGAAATGTCTTCATCCTACCAACTCACTAGCCATCTACATTTTGCTTTGTTTAATCTCTACCATTCTCATGGTTGTATTATACCTTGTTTAATCACCACCATACATCAAGTAATATTACCCTTCCTCCACTCTAAATTCCATCCTCAAAATCCTCGCTATAGTAAAAAGTTCCATTGTTCAATTGATTATGTTAACCATTTGTGGTTTGTTTCCCTCATCCTAAATTGTTGATATTACTATTTGCATGTTATTCGGTGGTCCTATGGCATCCTCAGTTGTTTATTTGAAACATTGAATTTGTAAGTAATATTTTTGTTGTACTTTGTATTATTTGTTCCACGACTTGTTTTGTGTTTTTAAATGGTTCCATCAAATGGCGAGTGTCATAAGTTGTGTTTTATGTTTTTGGTATAAGAATCATCTATGCATGTTGCTCCTCCTTCTCATTCTAAGGATTTTGTCTTGTTTTTTGGAGGTCTTGTGGTACCTCCTATTGCTATTCCTATGTTACTCCATTACCTTAAGCTTCATGTGTTTCATTCACTAGATTTGATTGCTATGAACTATCTAGACTCATGTACAAGAAGTTTGGAAATGCCTTCTTAAAAATAGATAGATGTTGTCTATACTTGTCTCCATCCTTCTTATGCACAACTAGAGTTTTTATCATTTTTTCCTTAAACTAAACTACTATCAATTCCCACCATTCATCGGGTTCAACATTGGAATCTTCCATTTGATGTTTGGCATGCAATATTATGTAATATTGTACCAAATCATCGTATTCCTCCAACCTATTGTTAACATACTGAAGATCCATATCCTTGTATTTTTCCAACAAATCATCGAATTTGGTATTGGTATTCAACATCTCTTTTTATATTGTTTATACCTCCAAGATTGTTTCTCCTTGTCTTCTTCCACCTTTTGTCAACAGAATTCTTTTGTTGTAATCATAGATTTCCTGTGCATAATTTGTTGTAAACCATTTTTTCAATTGTGTCCTCCTTAGTCTCCTACTCCTGTAGCCAACACAATAATACATTTTAGATTTTGTGAGTAACCTTTCTAACTATGTATTAATTAGAAAGGACATTTGCAACTAGTGATTAGTGATTTGTTAAACCCATGTCATTTCACCCATTTAGTCACAAAGGACATATAGTTGCAAAGCCCAATTGTCTTATCAATTAAGATTTTATTTTTTTATAATATTAAAATTCCATGTCATCATTGACCGTGGTATGACATGTAAAGTGCATGCCATATCAACCTAGTTGTTTTATTCAATTAAAAGCTACAAAAAATGCCTTCATAGATGGATCACATGTGTCAAAAATTTATAAACACGTCTTAAAATATGAATCATCACACATGAGCAAAAGTCAACCTTATAACATAGGTAGTTAGGTAGTTAACCTAGGCTAATTAATGTAAGTTAGGTGACCTAGGTTAAAAACAAACATTGGTCTCTTAGCTTAGATAGCTTAGACTAGGTTATTTAACCTAGGTTAAGAGGCCTAGGTATCATAAGTTGTAAGAACAAAGACTTAAACCCTTCACCTCCACTTTGGGACTCAAGTCCTCATCCATTGCATTACCACATTTTTAATATAAATCTATTAAACACAAAGTTGTAAAGATCAAATTTTGTAGCTTCAAATTAAATGAGGCCACCTTAGGTTGACATAGGTCAACCTACTTATTACCTACCAACCTAACCTAGGTTAACCTAGACCTCCTTAGGTTGACTAAGGATGAGTTAGGTCAATTTAGACAACCTATAAGCCTAGCCTCGGTGAATTTGAGCCTCATCAGGTTGACTTAGGATGAATTAGGTCAACCTAAACTACCTACAAGCCTAGCCTAGGTTAACCTAAGCCTCCATTTGCTAAAAGTAAATTAACCTAATCTAACCTAGCTAGGACTACTTAAGCTTTAGGTTAAATTTAGATTAAGCTATGGTAGGCTTAACTAGGTTAAACCTAAACTAAACTAGGTTAATTTAGGCTAGACATAAACAAAGTTAGTTCAAACATGGCTAAAATATAAATGAAGTTAAACACAATTGCTTTGACAAAATATGGTTAAACATGGCTAAACACAATTACTTTGGTTAAACATGGCTAAAATATAAATGAAATTAAACACAATTGCTTTGACAAAATATGGTTAAACATGGTTAAACATATTTATTTAAGGGTCAAACCATGCTAAAAGGAGCCAAGGACTATGAAGTCACCCTTAAAATCTTGCAAGTCTATGACTTTGAAAAATGACTACATCGATTTTAATGATTGAAATACAATGAAATTTGTTGTATATTTTTTATATTATGAATTTCCATCTCCATGATTTTTGTGTAATTTGAAGATGATTATTTTACCTTAAAATGATTTGAAAGTAGTGGGAACTTTGAAGTGGACAATCGTTTTTTATTTCAAACATCCTTAATACTATGTGAAATTAAACCATTTTCTCTCGAAACCTCAAGGAAATAATTTTAATTATGAGGGCATGGCATTGATTAAATCTTGAAATTATGTCTAAATTTCACAATAAATTAGAGTACTTTGAGCATGTTTTTGACATAATTTGATCAACTTCCCTAAAGACTAAATGTTTGTTTCTTTATAGTGGAAGGCAAGGTTAAATTTCCTAACAAATTTGATGTGTTTGGCATATCTATTTGTATTTATGGGAAATATGTTTTTTAGAAATGGAACGATGTTATATAAAGTAAGCAATGAACCTAATACCTAATACACCCTTGAATGTACTAAAAATGTATTGGACAACTTTACAAATATGAAAATATTTATAAAATTGAAGATTTGTGCTGAGGATGGGTTAAAATCTCATGGCATTCAACAATTAAAGTATTTTCTATTAAAGACATATATTTCAAGATGAAATTTTGTGGATGAAACTTATACCATCCCTGGATTAAGGTTTATAGTAAATGGTCATTTTTGTAGTGTTTAGTGACATTCAAATCGAAGTAAGGTCTTCATGGGCAACATTCAAAGAAGCAAAGTTAGGGTTAATGGTGAACTACACATTGCACAACAATGGCCATCGTTTCTTATAATCCTCTTTCAAGCAAGCCCGCCATGGATTGTCGCTTGTTGAGATTTTCATGTGCACATCAGTTTAAGCATGCACATTTCAAGCTTCAACTCCATTACAAAGTCCCACCATGGATTTGCGCATATGTATCATTTGTCTATGCGTGGTTGAGGTAAGCACTGGACCTCTAGTAAATGGTTATTATGCAAATATTTTCTTGATGTGTTGTTTCGGTTAAAGATTAGGGAATCATTCTTTGTTGTCACTATTGTCTTAGATGGGGAATCGTAAGAATAAACAAAATCATGTTAATCGTTAACTATGTGAGTCAATAAAGATATTAGAGCAATTGCCAAATGTTAGATCACCAAAAAGATCCCAAATGCTAAATCTATTGGTGAGGATGAGCAAGATGAGATGTCTAGCAATGAGGCTAAAGAAGAGGATTCTAAAATAGTTACAAGAAAAGAACAAAGAAGAGAGCACAAACGAGAGTATCAATGAAAATTTAAGCTTCAACAAGCTTGATTACTTGAAGAAGAATCACAACACAGAATAGAAGAGAGGTGTTTTCTACAACACATTGACGAGGCCCTTTCTATCTTAATTAGTGATGTTGCAAAAAAGGCTCATAGGTCCCTCGCAAATGTTGTGAGGACCCTTGCAATGTTTATTACATATCTCCAAAAGGGTTATGATGTTATAATGCAACGTTGGTCCCCACATACTAGACAAATAATTCTATTGTCTATAAGGCATATTCAAGCCTTGGATTATAATTCATGAACACCTATTTCTTTGGTTGTCTTATAGCTAAAATAAAATAAATGAAGGATGTTAACTTACTTTCTAAGGAGTCTAGGTTGATGGATGTAGATTTTGAATCCAACTTCTCCAACTTGGGTTTCTTTAACACCATGTTCGCATGGTTGAATCCCATACTTGCCATCCAATATTGAGTGTCCAAAACCTATTTACAATTTACATTGGCACAAAAAACACCTTTATTTTCCGGGTGTGAGCCATTCAAAATGCATGGTAAGTACATTCACAAGACGAAATGATAATGTTATGGTAGGCATAGAGAAACCCACAAATTGGACAAGGTTTCACATATAACAAATAATGATGACCTGTGGGAATGGAAGTCGGGTTTTCAATAGGGAAGGGAAAATTGGTCATGCTTCTTCCAATTGCCATTCGGTGGACTTGTCCCACCAAACCATCAATCCAAACAATGTTGTGTGTTACATTATTACTAGAATGTTCACATTCTACTTTAGATTTTGTAAACTCTTAAGTGGCTTTTAAAGTTTTTTCTCTCCCTCTTCCACCATGTTAACAAAAACTTGCAATGCAAATTCCTCAAGTTCAATATGCTTTTCAACCCCTTTTAGCTTTTCAATTGATTTAGAAAATGAAAGCTTCAGCTCCTTAAGAACCTTTTGACATGACCCTGAATCAATTATTGAAGATGTTTCAACCTTTTTGCATTTAACCTCTTGTTGTAATGGTAATAACTTTTGTTATAAAAGACCTCGCTGACACATTTTTTACCTTACATTGAAAGTAATTTGCTTGTCAACCAAGTTGTTATTCAAAGCTTGAACCTTGTGATCAAACTCTGCTACTTGACCATTTCCCAAATTTTCCATTTTGGAACCAAAATCCTTTTCTTTTGTTTAGGCAACCCAGAATAATTTTTTCACTACCTTAATTTGGTCTAGCAAAAAAACAATGGTTACATTAAATTGTGTTCCAACCATGAACATTAAGTCATCATCATCCCTATAATCAACATCATGGTGGCTTGAACTTAATGGCAGATTAGTGGACTTATAACCCTCCAAGCTACAATTCCTGCTAGTAGTTTGAGAAAACTTGGAACCCTTTTTCATTTGTAACTATGTGTAATCAAATGTGTATTTTGCCTAATTCACTAGGTGATTTTTATGCTGGGCCAACCAACCTTTTAAGAAGATTACTGAAAATTGGCCATTATCAGGGGCATGGCCATAAACATCACATAATTTGGACAATACATCATAGTTTGTAGTAGTGAAATGGTCATTAACCTTTGGTTTCTAGCCAATGCATTCCTTTCTCCCAAATACATGTTCTAGTTTTGCATTTGTAACAATGTCAAGCATCTCTTCACCCTTGTGTGGATCTATGCCCTCAATACATAATGTTAGGTTCATGTAAAAGTCATCCATAGTCCACGTTGTTCATCCCAATGTTTGATTGACTCTTTATATTTTTTCCTTTTGCATCTTGTTTACATTTTTTGTAGCAACATTTGTATCCAAGGGTGCTAGAGGTTCTTGTTGCTTGGTTGTCCCCAAAAGAGAATCCATGCCCAAAGGATAAAAAATTGACCCCTTTGAATTATAGTACTTAAAAGACACCCCAAGTTTCAGACCAAGGGAAGTAATTGACTACTGATATGACACTATCACTATAGGAATCACAAAAGAACATTGTTAGAATGAACCTAGTTTCATTACTTTCCAATGAAAACCTTGGAAAACAAGAACTAAATATGAAATCCATTACTTTTGAACATTCTTTTTAATTCACAATGCAAATTTAAAGAAGATTTAACAAATAAACCTCGTAATACTTTGATCTTTCAAAAAAATAGGTTTGTAAGTGGTAAAGAATGATATTACCATGCTAGAATTATATTGATGATGTGTTTTTCCTATTGCTCCACTGTAATCCAACTCATAATTGTAATGTTTCTAACCTTTTAGTTGAACAAAGGTCCATGTTAATGATTTCACACCATTTTCCAACTAAAAATGTTGTAATTTTTTTGCTAAAATGAGATATTGTTCACAATTGAACTTTCTTCACAACACACATTTCAAACCTCAAGCCTTGTCAACATTAAGATAATTATTTATGGTTGAAATGAAATTTGATTATAGACACACTTCACGCCTTAAACTTGAACATCGGGATGTCATCAACAAAAATAAAAAAGGGTGTGTAAACCTATTACACACCTTGTGCTTCCAAAACAATGAGAAGTTGACACATTTCACACCTTTCTATGTTTCAAACCTCTATGATATTAAATGTTTTGCAACTTTGGCTACTTGGTCCCAGAAACAAAAATCTTGATTGACATTTCTTGAAAATTAATTGAAATTTGATGTCTAATCCTTGTAAAAAAATTCGATGTCATTTTGAAGCTCTATAGTTATTTTAATTTGTACACAACCAAACTTTGGCGCACATGATGATTGAAAATGCATAAAGAAAATAAAAAGAAGGAAGCAAAAATTTTCACCCAGATACAAGCCATGCCTGATAAGATGTTGCACACAAGAATGCCACTGGTTCTTGTTAATGCTCGACATCACCACCTTAGTTGTAGCATCTCATTCCCTTCGTTGCAATTAACCTACCTTACTCCATTTGTTACGATTTACATGCCTCATACCTTAACAATGTGTCTTTCCCCTTGTAGCTTACTTGCACCCCCTCCTAACACACCCACACGTTAGGTTGATAAGCTAATACATGCCTATTTTTCTAGTTCCCGCCTATGGCTTTGTAGGCTTTCAAACATATTGTGATTATATTTCTTTTGACAAAAATACCCTCCATGGCATACTTTATTGTGCTTTTACCCCAACACAATTCAATATGTTTAGTTCCATTTCAAGCCCAAACAACAAAAATTGATATTGATTACTTGCATTGATGCGCTTTTGATGTAAGCAATTTGCTTTTGATCAAATATGTCTATGTAACTTTTGTAATAATAAAATTATCTTCAATTTTTTGCATAATTTGTTTGAGCTTTTTAAAATAAAATAAAATGTTTATATTTCAAGATCAAACTAGCACATATATCCTTTATATGTTACTCATATTTTCAAAACATACTTAAATGTTTTAAAAATTCATTTATCCTAATAATCAAAATTAAATTTTGTCCAAAATGTGTGTATATTTAATTAATACTCATTAAACCTTTGAATTGAACAAATTTTGATCATTTTTATCAATGATTCATATATTTAAGGTCTCGCTATCATTTTCAAATCATGCCCCACAAAAAAAATCAAGACACACTTACACTCATAAAATTTTTAGAGGAGTCAAAATGAATTTTTTCCATTTTTAAAAAGTTATTTCACTAGTTTTTACAGTTTGAAATGTATTGCCCTTGTCTTTTGTAGTATGGAGGGAACCATCCAAATTTGAAGCTATGTCATTTTTCATTCCATTAGATCACTCCATCACGGCCTTTCACGTGTTGTCTTCATTGTCAATCCATGATTCTAGTCCATAAAAAATGACCACAAGTTTTCACTTTTCCTTCTTACAAGAACCATTTGACATTAATGTTGTTGAGGTGTTTTTTAATAACATTTTTGTATTTTAGTAATTTTTCCAAAATTTGACATTTTCTAGAATTCATATTTTATTTACATATTGTTAAAAAAACCTCCTGTGTTATTTTATTTTGCTTTGGTTAAGGTATATTCTGCAATGTAGGATTTTTTTTTAAAATATTTTGTCATATGGATGTTGTTAAAAAATATTCTACCATGTGGGATTTTGTTAAAAAATATTTTATCACATTGGCAGCATTTTTCATAAAATATTTTGATAAAATGTCGACATATATTTTTAAATATATTCATTTGTTCATGTTCATAAGGCCATGCTCATGTTCACACGTTCACGAAATAACAATCCCCCCACATTTGTTAATGGCACAACATTCTCCACTTATAAAGGATAGAAAAGAATACTAACAAACAAAATGTGGAACACCAAAATAATTAGCACCAAAATGTTAGCCAAAACCACCTTACATTTTGGAATAAGCCTCTAAAACTTGTCATAAATTGTTCATGTACACTATTATAATTCAAAATTTTAAACTAATTTTAACTTATTATAAAATAGTCAATCCTAAGTTATTTTTAATTAATCCACCTTTGGCTATTTTAAGGAATTATATCATAAGTTATTTTAAGTTATTCCATTTTAAATTATTTAAAAATATAACCTTTAAACTATTTTGTGTTGTTTTCAACTATGTAAAATTAATCCACTATTTGTTACTAAAAATTATTTTACCCTAAGCTATTTTAGGTCATTCCAACTTAGGTTCCTAAAATATTTCATTTTAGATTTTTTATTATTATCTTAAGTTATGGGTTGTTAAATAATGATAGGTGTTATGTAAGAAAACTTGATTTGAAAAACAAAAATTATGAACCTTACCATTTAAGATTATAAAAATAAGTGACACACATTTTTTTTACTAAAATCAAGAACTTTTCAAATATTTCACACATTTTAATTTTAATCATGTACAAACTATGTTTTGTTTTGTTACTTCAATAAACCACTCATAATATTTTAAAAAATTGCAACATACAAATTAAACACAACTTTGAATTAATAAAAATAAAATATTTATTATGTAACACAATCATTGCCACTTATGTTATCGAAATAACCAAACAATTCAAAACAATGGAAAATAAATGAAACCAAAACATCAAAATTCAAGACATGAATTTCTTGAAACAATATAAAAGAACTCAATTCAATCATAATGAACCCAATATATAATTCATCATTATTTCCATGAATTATCAATGATGAATTGCAATATGTTTACCATATTGCATCTATAATTCTAAAACTTAAAATTTAACATTTTATCATTCAAAGGCATCAACATAATGTTCATGAGAGACTGTTTTTGCAATTTCTACCAATCATTGACACACCATTATATTTAATAAATATCCAACCATCTTCTATATTCACAAAGTTAATTACAAAACAATCCTAATATAGTTTTGAAAAAATTACATTCAACTAGATAGTGTTATCATGATGAAACAAAACAAAGACATTCAATGTGCATTGTTTTAAAAAAAATTGAACCAATAATATTCTAAATTTAAATTTTGATTTTTTGAAAATACCCTTTTTCTCAAAATGTGGATGTAAATTTATTTGATGATCTTTAAGACACAACAACCTTCATATTTTTTGGTAATGAATTATGAAATTTCATCAATTAATACATGATAAACATCCATTTGAAAACAACAAACAAAATTGTTACATTATTATAATAATTAACACATACAAAAAAACCAATTATATGTAATGATACCACATACATTATAAACAAACAATGTTCACAACTAGAATTCAAAATTTTACTTTTTCTTTCAAAATTTATACCCTAAATTAAAAATCGTCAATGGGAACATCAATTTCATTGAAAATTCATCACAAATGCTAAATGCATATAAAAAGAAATAATGAAGCACCCCTTCATCAATATCTTTGTTGATTTTAATGACTTCATTAAGAAACACGTAAGGCTATAAGACATAAAACTTGAAGGTCTTCTTTAAAATATTATACCAATAATACAAATTTCAAGAAATTTTCCAATATCATCACCACATACCAAATTCAAACATTTCCAAAACATTCATAATCAATAAATGTCACGTGTCAATTGCCCCACCTTTTTCTTTTAAAAACTTCAAAGCATAAAAATAAACATTTGTCCATTTATCATAGGTATGTAAATATATGTAAAGGTATGTAAAGACCACTTACCATCCATCCAAATTTGATTAGTAATAATAGTGGGGTTGGCCACCTAGCAATACTTGAGATTTGGCGTAAGTCATTTTTGTTTTTCATTCTAGTTGTGTTTTGTTTTAGCAAAGTTTGCCAGGTTAACATCATGTTCCCCAACAAAATCAAAATCTTTGGCTATGGTAGTAATCATGTGGTGTATATATGAATTGGAGTTCATTTTCTAAGGATAAATCAATTTAAACCAAGATCTCACAATCTAACTTGTGTGTAAATACAACTAGGAGAAAAAAAACTCATCATATGAACCAATGGAAACAACTTGCACACCAAAAATCAAGTAAATTACTCCCACTTACAAAACTTAAGCAAAGCCCTATGCACCCTACAAATAGAACCCGCCCATGAACAAAAAAAATAAAAATCATGCATAAATAACACAATGATAGATTTTTGGTGCTTTAGAGGATTAGGACATGGAACTTCTCCAATTGAAGAACAAGGCCATTAATCCCATGAAATGTTCAAGCTGAAACTTCATTCAACTACCTGACTAAAAAAACACTACTTGAAGTTGCTCATACTCGAGCTGATAACACAAAAGATCCATATTCATTCTATAACAAGCCTCAACAATTGACATATCTACAACAAAAGTATAGGTGTTATCAAAATGATGATGGAATAGTGTACATGTGCCTTGTTATGTCCACATTGAGAGCATTGTGGAAAATGAGATGTTGATCTTCAACTTCACAACATAGGGTAAATGCTCTTATTAGATTATGACATTAAACACACATCTATGATGTTGAAGAAAAGATTCTAGAACAACTACTTGAGTATTAACCTCTATGTCAGTTTTGCACAAACCAAAACAAACACAACAACAAGAATGAATGTGGTCACAACCTTGTGAGCATGAGTTGCAACAAATCAAACTGTCATTGGCAGTGACTAGATGCCATCATTTTTAGGTCTAATTTACACCACATACAAATGGAAGCAACCCAATTTTCTTGTTGCCCATGAGGTGTTGATGTAGTTTTCAAGTCAAATTTGCAACACATATAAATGGATGTAAACCAACTTTCTTGCAACAATGGGTGTGATGTAGTTTCCAGGTATGATTTCAACCACATGCAAATATATGCAATCCAATTTGCTTGCTACCATGGGGTGTTCAATGCATGGTTAGCATAGATACTTTAATTGAAGGTAACTCAAGAAGCATGTATGCTTGTGAAGTTTTTTCTAAAGCTTTGAAAATGGATGGGATTTGCCAATGTTTTTATTAGATGTAACTCATTTGACACGTATGTAAAACGTGGCAGCAAGGAAACATGCCATGAAATGGTTACTTTTGTTTGTGATTCAAAAAGTTTTATTAAAATGAACAAATACAACATTGTTTCCATTTTTTTAAGTTTGATTTTGATCATGTTTCAATTTTGATGTGATTTTTTTAGGTTTGATTTTTCACAAAGTACAAATTAGGTTAGAGGTTGGAGGTTGTGGCTTGTAGTGAATTAGGACAATCCTTCTTCTTATAAGGTCCAATACACCTTCAACACTTGTTTTTTCCTCCTTGTTCCACCAAATAGGATGTGGAATCACCATTAGAATATGATTTGGCCCCCTTGGCCTTGGGTGGTCTAACCTTGATTGGTTGACCTCATGATTGTTAACTAGACGGTGTTAAAAAATTCCTTGGGTTTTCCTTGTTGAACCCCAAGGTGACCATTCATTCCTTAACCATATTCATCTCACTATTTTTTTATAATTGGACCACATTTGTCAAAGTGGGTTGGGTAAGCTATAGTAACATGGCATTCACACCCAATGCCTAAGGTCCTTGTCGAAGATCCCATACTAAAATTGGACTGCTTAGGCTTCTATAACACCTTATGTAACCATGATTAACCTACGCATCCATGCATGGGCCTCTCATAAACTCTCATTGGGTTTATGTAAGAAATCTTGCAATCTTCGCAACTTCTTAGTCCTAACCCTTTGGTAATTCCATCGCAACTCATGAAACAATTTCACAATTGGGTTTAATGCAAGCAATAGACCTCATGTACTAGTGGGTGCCTTGCACCACCACCCCTAGTAGTTCCACCACTTTTGATGGTTTTACTATCACTACCACTTACTAAATTAATGCTAAAAGTTGTCATTGCGCCATTTGGTGCTAGAGTAAATGTAAGCTATGGTGGTTCACTTTTAAACATTGCAAAACTCCCTATAAGTCTTTAGAAAATTCATAAAAAATGTTCAAATGGACTTGGTTGTTACTTTTTAAAATGTCATTATTGTAATCTTTGATGAATAAGTGTTCAATCACTTTTAAATCCTCACAAATCTACGTCAACACTTACATTAACAAAAGTTGGTGTCATTTTCCAATTTGGAAGTCCTAAAAGGACAACCTACAAAGTCCATTTGAATAATGCCCCTGATAAAACTTTCAAAAACATATGCTTTTGGGACAAAGAAATTGAAATACAAACAAAAATTGCAACCCATAAGGACTTACAAAAATATGGTCCAATTTTAACCATTCAAAAGTCCTTAATTATTAAATGATTAAGGTTTTCAAAAAAAATATTTTTCATTTGAGTTTATCATCTCATGATACATCATATATTGAATCCCAATACAAATTTGGAATGTGAATCAATATTAATTTTCCATTTTGTGATGTTCTAGTCGAATGACCATTCCATATTTTTAAATTTCAAAAGTTCATTAGTACTAGCAAATGATATTATTAGTAATAAATAATCACACAATTATCTTCATAATGAAATTGTTACTTTATATCCAAATTCCAATTAGTAAATATAAGGATATATTAATCGCCATATGCATTTGAATGAAAGGTACCCATGGACAATGGTACATTTTGTTGTAAAAATGAACCACTCAACCATGCATTCATTTACCACAATTCCTTCATGATATCTAAAACGTAATGGAAAGATTAGTATAGCCACCACTTTTCAATATTAATCTCATGGACACATTTAAATACATCATAGTCATAAGTAGGTAGCTTCTGCAAATGTTGAAACAAACCCTTCCACACTATGAGTGGTGTGTCCATGTTCCACAAAAAATGGTGTGGTAATAAAACTTGGTGGTGAATTTGGGTTTGAATATGAAAAATCTTCCCCAAATGATGATGAAGGTGTTATGGGTGATTTAAATTGCACACCATGCTTTTGTCTTGGGTGAAAGCATGGTAAAATATATAGAAAAAGTTACTGAAAATATCAAATAAAAAAAGAGGTAATTTTTCATGAGAACACAAGAAAGTAAATTCAAATTTTACTTAAATTTCATTTGAAACTATTGAGCCTTCAATTGGGTTTACTATAAATCAATTACAAAATTTCAAAAACTTTGGAATAATAAAAGTAGGGAATAAATATGTTTGAAATTGATTAATCAATATGGTGTTCAAACCTACTTTTTCATTAGAAAATTTAATGAAATATACATGTATGAAGTTATAACATAGATATCATTTTATATTCAAAGGCATCACCAAAAAAGAAATCTATTTTCTTTTTAGTAGAACATACTCAACACATACTTGAATCAAATGTTACATTATAGAAAGTAGGTTTTAAAAGCTACTTGCATTTAGAAAATCTACTTGAAACTTACTTTTAGAATGCAAAAGTAAAAAATTAATGCATAATAATGAAAATATATTTTGTTATTTATCATTCAACTAAAAAAATTGGATGTATAACAATTTTGTGATGGGTTTTGTTCTTACTTTTTCGTTCACTTGATAAATAGATTAATGTCGCAACCCTAGCTTTGGGTTCGTGATTAAGGCAAGGGCTTGAAGGGTTGTGGGCCAAGAAAAAAGCTCGGAAGTGAAGGAAAGTGTGAGGGAATGAACCTTCACACTCCCAAAGGAGCTTCAACTTTGGGAGTTGGAGTCCCAGTGGACTCCTGAATGTTTAGAGAGCAATTGCAAGGGCCAAAACCTAATGGATCAAGGAGTTATTTATTCGATTGGAAAGTTATTGAAACATAGATGTCTAAAATGGGCTTGAATGACCCATTTGGACATCTGAAACACAAGTTATGGCCAAAAGAAGGGTCGGGAGTCAAATTGGCAATTTGACTCTTAACCATTAAAAGTCAGGAATCGATCGGACTGCCTTGTGTGCAAGTGGCATGCGACATACCATTGAAAAGCTCTTGATAAGGACTACAACTTTGTTTTGGACCTCATCTCAATTGGAGGCTTTCACACAAAGTTACGGGGCCCAAAAATCATGGGATTCCCAATTTCGGCAATTTCGGGACTCCACTAAACCCACTTGGGAGTCCTGGGACAAAAAGCTATTTGGATGTGGGTCTCGTGGAGAGGCATAGAGTATACTATAAGGGGGAAGGTGGTGGCTTCCCCCAAGTCTGGGCCATGGTGAGTCTTGTGAGTTCGAATTGCCCGTGGTTCGTCCTAGCACCAAAAATGTTTCCACTATGCACTAACCACCTTGTGCTGGTTTTCTACAAGTTCATGTGAGTAGTTGATGCTTGTCACTGTTCCTAGTCCCATCTCAGAGCTCCAGCACACCCTTCTACCCCCTCAAAGTGCTACGAACCAGGGAGTGTGCCCTAATTCTTTGCTCTTCCGATGTTTTCAATTTGGACTCACATTTTGACGCGCTCCCAAGTTCCTAGTTAGACCCAAGGTGGGCCTAAGTTGATCAAATAGCATAATTGTGAGGAACTCGAAACATGCTCCCAGCTTTCAGCACTAAAAGGGGTAAAGGGGCGTGCTAAAGCTCCGGGATGGGAGTAGGAAGAGTGACAAGCTTTACTTACTTATTCGAACCTACATCAAATTAACCAACAAGTTAGTTAGTTCACTTTTTGGAGCACCTTTAGTGCTAGGACAAACCACGGGCAACTCTGGACTCACAAGACTCACCACGGCCCGGATTCGTGGGAAGCCACCACCTTCCCCCGTATAGTATACTTTGTGCCTCTCCACAGCACTCACATTTGAATGGTTTTTTGTCTTGAGACTCCCAAGGAGGAGTCCCGAAATTGTCCCGGTTTAGACTTCCGGGACTTTGTGAGATCATAACTCCTTGCTGAGACCTTCAATTGGGATGAGGTATGAAGCAAACTTGTAGCCCTCTTCAAGAGCTTTCCAACAGTGTATCACACTCTACCTGCACGCACCAGGGTTGGGTTGATTCCCAGCTTTTAGTGGTCGGGAGTCACATTGCCAATTTGACTCCCGGCCTTTCTTTTTGCCATAACTTGTGCTATAGACATCCAAATGGCCCATTAGAGTCCATTTTCGACATCTACACTTTGATAGCTTTCCAATGATATAAAAAACACCCCAATGCGAAATGTTTTGACCCTTGCAATTGAACTTTGAAGTTTCAGGAGTCCCGGAGGACTCCCAAGTCCTCATTTCGGGAATGTGAGTTTCATCCTCACACTCTCTCAAAGTAGGGTTGCAACACATTTGAATCCATTAAGGAGCTTGGGAGCGCATCAATTAATAAGTAGTTTTAATTATAAACTTTATTGTGTTATCACCCCCTTGTGAAACCACTAATACAAATGTCCATGTCCTTTGAATCTTGTGTCACCTATGTGATGAACCTTAATCCATAACTTAAATATCAACCCTTAAAATCCAACCACAAAAGGATGTTACATCTATGATGGCTCAAACAAAATTTATAGGGATGTTGAACATGTTGCAGTTTAACCAAACCCCTAAAACATAAACTTTATAACATGAATTAAAGAATGTTGCACCTACAAAAACATTTAAAAGGTCAACAAAACTAAGGTACACTATGAACACAACAAGGTGGTTTACTAATTTCAATCTCACGATAAGCAATGCCACATCTTAGTGATCAATTCTAAACATATCCATAATTGCACTTCCTAATATAACGTAAACCTTGACTAAAACTTAACCACATCAACCATAACCCCTAAGCTCATTATAGCAATAATGGCACATGTGGGAGGGCATATAACCTTTCACTTAGAATTTCACGTTGAATGGTAAACATAGATTATCAAAAGGTCAACTTAAAAGTATGTGTTTACCCTTAGGTCATAACCAAATGGCACACACTTTAGTAATACCCCAACCCCCTAAAAACGTATGAAAATTTGATCAACATGCTAATAGGCAACATGCACAACCCAACAAAATCGAATGAAAATGCACAAATCTTGTAACACAAATTTTTGTTTTTGTGATTTCTACATAATAATACACTCAATGTATTGCTCACATCACATCTTGATAGTAGATTAATGCATTTTTACTAAATTAACAATTGTTTTACCTTACATCTAAACTTGGAAATGTGACAACCAATTGTCCATCTATTTTGAAAAATTATTGCTCCTTTTATGTTTAGAGGGGTTTAAAAAGCCTTAACGTATCAAAAGATCATTAATGTATCAACACATCATCATGTATCAATAATGTTTTAATGTATTAGTGACATATGGTTAATAATAATTAGATATAATCAAAAAATGATGGTAAATGTATACTAGGTGTCAAATTTTCATATTTAAGGTTTATTTTTGAAATGTGAAATTATGTTTATGATACATTCAATGCATTGCTCACATCACGTGTTGATAGTAGATTAATGGTTTTTTACTAAATTAATACATGTTTTATCTTACCTACAAACTTGGAAATGTGGCAACCTCTTGTCCATTTATTTTGAAAAAAATTCTTTTCTGTTTTGTTTAGATGGGTTGAAAAAGTTTTAGTGTATCAGTGACATATGGTTAATAATAGTTAAGTATAATCAAAAAATGATGTTAAATGTATATTAGGTGTCAAATTTTCATATGTAAGGTTTATTTTTGAAATGTGAAAATATGTTAATGATACATTCAATGTATTGTTCACATCACATATCACATGTTGATAGTAGATTAATGGTTTTTTAACTAAATTGATAGTTGTTTTACCTTATTTATAAACTTGGAAATCACCACTTCTTGTCCATTTGTTTTGAAAAATTTCCTATATTCTTCCTATGTTTAGATGGGTTGAAATTTTTTCATGTATCAACAAAAGCTTCATGTATCAATAAATCCTTAGTGTATCAAAAACATATGGTAAATTATAGTTAATTATAATAAAAACAATGGTGCTAAATGTATGCCAAATGTCTAGTTTTCATATGTAGTCATTTATTCGTCAAATGTGAAATATTAGTCATAAATTCATGTATTGTTCACACCATGTGTCAACAATAAATTGGTGGTTTGGTACTAAATCAACAATTATTACCTTACCCATAACTTGAAAATATGATAATAGCTTATCCATGTATTTTCAAATTTTAATGTATTGATATATTTTTTATACATTAACAATTATAGTATAATAAACAAACATTAGATTTTTACCTTTCTTTACACAGAACATATGTACCATAAGATTTATGTTGATGATATAACATGATGCATAATAATATAATATATGATGACATAATGCATGATAGGATATGATGCATTGGTACATTGCCATTTTGATACACAACAAAAAATAAATAAAAATTATCAATATTCTCTGGAGTATTTATTGTTAATTAAAAAATGATTTTACTAACAATTACCCTATTTTCACTCACATGCACACATTTTCACTTTGGGGCAAGATGCCCCATACTTCAAAAGGGTACTAATGTAAGCACCTCATAGGCATCTGCTATCAAAACCTGGTGATTATTTTATGCACGGGAAGCCTTCTAGACTTCTTTACGAGCTTACTCCAATATGGTCCTTTTCCCTTCCCTTGATTAACTCATTTGAATTTTGTTTTAACCACTGAGATTTGAATTCGGGGCCTGAAGCCACCCATTAAAATTAAGCCAATGGACATTCCACCCATCATAGTAGGGTCTCGTGTGGATGATGCCTTAGTGAGTTAGACACCCAAAAATCCAATGTATTGCTGAATTGTGTATGCTAACTACGACCCCTTATGCTCTCCTAGAAGAGATATCCGTCCATAATCCTGAAACCAGTAAGTGTGTTCCCAAGTCCCCCAAAGCTTATGACGGTTCTCAAAAACTTTCTAAAGTTACAAAAAAGTTTACACTTATTAGACAGCCCTCCTATTTCGAATTCCTTCACTTTCACACAAACAGGCTTAGCCTAGTTCAGTCTCCAACTCTTCAAAAACTATGTACCACTGAAGAGAAAAGATTGTATTCATAAGACCAACAAAGAATTGTGCTTCTTCAATAAAATCTATAACATGGAACACAGCGTGTTACGACTGGTAGGAGCCTGTCACAAAATCGATCACATCATCACGAGCTAATTCATTCACAGACAAAACTTCATCCACAACGCAGTTCCATTTCTGCCCTTGCAATACACGAACAGACTACTTGCACACTCCTTAAACTATTATAAGGATATCAATGCCTCGACATCTAGTATCGAAGTCGAGGATTTTCAGACAATTGCTCATACTCCCCAGCCTCAATGTACTAAGTCAACTGCAGTGGCGACCAGCTGGGATCTCATACAACACGAGACCCATATAACTAACATCCCTACT
>Ga0116227_10007678_pt1 | contig 20877 bp, 14 predicted proteins | sample S1TSphgellanicum_FD_89693 | JGI IMG/M metagenome (GOLD analysis project Ga0116227, IMG submission 89693) | Host-associated microbial communities from peat moss isolated from Minnesota, USA - S1T2_Fb - Sphagnum magellanicum MG | ecosystem: Host-associated > Plants > Peat moss > Unclassified...
AAATAAAGAAGTACTATATGCCTAGAAATATCACAAAAGCTGATTCAACTATTAATAATCACTACTTGGAGGCTTATAAGCATTCAAATCATTAGTACTAAGGAAAATTACGGAACTAAAGCTGAACTAAAGTTTAACTAATTATTGAGCTATAATCCATGGCTCATACAAAGCCCAAAACAATTTCAAAATATATTTGATAAAACATCATACACCCAACGACTACAAGGTGAAATCTACAATAGAAGGAGAATAATCACCTAAAGTTATTATGTGAAGCTGGGAATGACTGCCAGAAAAAAAAAATTAGACAGAAAAATAATATGCGGCAACTAGAAAAATAATATCCTCCACCTTCAAACATTCATCACTATATGGTGCATTTGGTAATGAAATTTTCATTTAATTAATGCAACGAGCAGCAAGCAGCTTAACATCCTTGACTTCATGTCAACATAGACCCCAATGGTTCAAAGCATTTATACATGTTTTGTCATTTATACATTCTTGACCTTTGAGATGTTTATGGAGATCTCTAATCTTGAATCTTTAAAGTTCAGCTTGATTTTTATCCAATTCTTCTGCTCTAGGCAATAACTTTTCAACTCATGTACAAAAGAAGCCCAACTACATTATCTCATGCAAGCTCAATAAAACAAGCTATAGTTTTAACTGTACCTACTTCACACATCACTTTAACCTAGAAAGAAATCTACAGAATGAACCCTAATTTTGATAGAGTTAGGTTTCATAACCTAGTGAAAACATTGTTTTCTTATTTTGACAACTAGTAGCTAAAACCTCAACAAGCATTTCCTTCTTTTCCTCTAGGGAAAAAAATTAGCCTTGTAATTAAAAAAGGTGTCTTCTTTCTTTTTTTGGACTAAAAGTGTGTAGCAATCATAGGAGGCCTAAACAATAAACACACTAAACCATGTACATATATTGCACACATGTTCTAAAATTGTACGCATAGTACTTGAAAAATAGTAGGAAGTATTTGTGCACATTTTGTAGGTACCTACCATTATAAATAAACCATACAATGGAAAACCCATGAAAAGAAAAGTTGGCCAATAGTTTAGATCAGTCCTAAACTAGTAACAATTAGAAAGCATGAAACATAAGAAATTCCAAGGTGTGGCAATAAAAAAAAACCTAGATAACCATTGCTTGATTTAAGAAGAGGTTTGAATGTCAACAATAGTTCATCACATTCCAACAAACCTTCCACATCAACATGTCAAGTAGTGTGGCCCTACCATAACAACTTTACATAGGACTTCAGTAGTTCCCAACAAAAGGTCTAGGTCAATGGTTACCAGAAACATAGTTTGTTTTATGCAAAACCAATAATCACACAACAATTTAGTGATAATGTGGATTGGCTCAAGCAAAACCTAGCAAAAAAAAAAATACCATGCACCTCAAGAAGGATAGACAATTGAGAAATGGGGAAACATTAGTGTGTATGAAAAGCTACCCAAAATCAACACATGGTCTCCAATGTCATGATTGTTTCTCCACCAATAAAGGTGTGCTCCACAAGATATAGGTATTTTCTGGGGTTGATGGGACATAGGCTTCATCCAATGTGGTTATTTTAGTGGGTCTTTCAACCTTATCTCTAAAAAGGACCATTGTGTCCTCTTGAATGACTATTTGTTGGCCAGTGCAACATAGACTTGCCAAATGTGCCATTGAAAAACGTCATGATCCCTTATGGGGCCCATCTATGCCTTCAACCACCACCTTGTTGTTGTGCCCAGGATGCAATATCCATATTGTAAATCCAATCTGAAAGGTTGTTTGTTCTCCCACTATAATGGTCCCAACCCACCACAACCACACATTATTACCATAAATTAAAAACCTATTCTACAATTAATGATGGAGTCTAGATCAATTAGGTATACTTGAGTCTTGTGAGGTAATAATTTGGGTGGGGTAACATCACATTTTGGCTCTTGGTTTTGACATCCCAAGTGGGCTTTAAATTGAGCCTTGTAGTTGCTCGCCACATTGTAGAATATTGTTGTGAACTACCACCATGCACAATGGTTTCCTTTTTGGCACCTTTAGTTAAGGGAGCTGGTGTTATAATCACCACATTATTTGATATTAATTGCGCCTTTCCATTAGATTCATCCATTTGGGTGTCATCACTAAAATGGATGGGTTCAACGTTGTCAACCACAAATGCTTCCTATGAGCATGACCTTGGTTCCAGTTCAACTTATCGTTGAACATTGTTTCTTGTCTTCCTCTTGCTAGCATGAAGATGTGATTGATTAGTTTTTTGCTGCTTAGAGTTAATGATAACATAATCACTCTCATTGCCCCCCCCTAGGCCTTGGTTGCAATTGGTATCTATTGTTAGCAACCCCTTTGTTCTGCCCGATTTACTTATTGAAACCTAAGTTTCCATTTATTCTATCTAACTAGATGGTGCAACTGGAGTAGTTTATATGTGTTCCACCTATTGTGTGTCATGGTTAGTAGGCAAATATGGCTTTGAAGGTGTGGTTTTCTTTAATATATTTTATAATGGACCATCAATTGCATACGTAATTTCATCTTGAATGTTAATTGCTTGGGTGTCATCTAGTACATTAACTACTTAGGTGTCAAATGTTTGGCTATCAAATGACTAGTTGTCATTTGTAACATCATTGTCAACCATTTCATTTGTTGCATTCTGCTTTGAATTTACAAAAAGTGGAGTGTTTAAATGGATTGCTAAAACCACTTGATCCACTGTGACATGGGCCCTTCCTTACACCCAACTATGATTGACTTCTTACAATGGAGGTAGTCCGTCTTGCATGGCCACATGAACAATTTGGGCTTCATCACCTTCAACCTTAGCTACCTCATGTTGGGGTGTGAACATTTGTTCTATTATCTCATAGTGCCCAATTACATCATTATGAACATCAATGTCAACCACAACAATGGATTCTTCAAGCACTTTTTTTGGGTGGATAGGTGTGGGTGATAACCCCCTTCCTTCTTGAAAAGACTAGGGGTTTGAATTCTCTAGTTGGGTAGTGCTATAAGGAAACTAGATGTCTTGCACCTTAAAGTGTTTGGTTACATTACATACATGCATGTTCCTGATGTGAAGAGATCAAAACTAGACTCAAAAGCTGAAAATTATATCTTCATTGGATATTTTTTAGAATAATAAGGATATAGATGCTTCAACCCTTCCACTCAAAAGTTGCAAGTGGGTAGAAATGTTGTGTTTGATGAGATGGTTAATTGGTACTCACCACTGAACATAGCAAAAGATGGAGAGGCTAGAAATGGTGATGTTTCATCAAATGTGGAACAAGAATCATAATTAATTAGTGGACCACAAGAGTCTTTAATTAGTGGGTCTAGTAACACTCTATGGAAAGGGAAATTAAAATCTTCAAACATTATACATGGTAGTTTTCAAACATCATCTAAAAATTCTCATGTAGATGGTGAGTTAAATGATTCAGAGAAGAGTGTGGGTGAAGAATCAAAAGTCCCTTCAATTATCACTTCTAGAACTCGAATGGTTAAGAAAGCTTTGAAAACACCTAACAACAATAGTGGAATACGAAAATCCACATGAGTCAAGTACCTTGTACAAAGACTCACATATGATGACTTTGTAGTTCATCATTATGCGTACATGGTGAGAGTTATACAAGAGGTTGAACCCACTTGTTTTGAATAGGTGGTTGGAAACCCTAAATGGGTCAATGCCATGGATGAAGAGATGGTGACATTGGATGCTAATGCTACTTGGGAATTGGTAGTTTTATCAAAGGACAAGAAAGTAATTGGGTGTAAATGGGTGTATAAAATCAAGCACAATGCAGATGGATCTGTGAATAGATACAAAGAAAGATTGGTTGCCAAAGGTTATGCCCAAACTTATGGCATAGACTATGAAAAGACCTATAATCTAGTTGCAAAAATGACAACTGTAAAAACAATCATTGCTATGGTAGTAACAAAAGGATGGTCTTTACATCCAATGGATGTAATGAATGTTTTTCTTCATGGAGATTTACAAGAACAAGTGTACATGGAACAACCACTAGGTTATGTGGACCAAACACATCTTAATTTGGTTTGTAAGTTGAAAAAAGTTTTGTATGGCTTGAAGCAAGCACCTAGAGCTTGGTTAAACAAGATAGGTCGGTATCTTGTCACAAGTGGATTTCAAACATCCAATGCAGATTTTTTACTATATGTGAAAAAGACAAATCGTGGGATTGTAGTCATAGTCATTTATGTTGATGACTTAATTATCATAGGAAATAATGATGCAAACACTTTGATTTGAAGAAGCTTTTGAAACAAAAAATTAAGATGAAGGATTTGGGAGAATTCTGTTATTTTTTCGGCATTGAAGTAATCTAGTCCCTCAAAGGGATATGGTTACTACAAAGGCAATATGCCTTGAACAAATTGTCCAAATATGGGATGACGAGTTGCAAACCCATTACAATTCCATTGGAGCAAAATGTGAAGTTAAGTGCAAATGAAGGAGACCTTGTGGAGGATACCATTATGTATAAACGCATAGTGGGGAGTTTGATTTACATGACCATCACAAGGCCATATTTGAGTTATGTAGTTGGAATGGTGAGTCAATTCATGCAAACACCATGAAAGCCACATTTGGATGCAATGAAGTGCATACTGAGGTACATAAAACAACTTTGTAGTGTGGAATTTTTTATGAAGCCAAGAGCCAATTACAAATACATGGATACATGGATGTTAATTGGGTCGGCAATGTTTTAGATAAAAAATCAACTAGTGGTTTGATGTTTTTTTTTGGAAGTGGTGCTATTAGTTGGAGTAGTAAGAAACAACCAATAGTTGCACTATTAAGCATGCATGTTGAATACATAGGCGCAACAATTGCTACATGTGAAGTAATTTGGTTACAAAAACTACTCTTAGATTTGGGACAGTTGATGGATGTTCTTGTTGTCATGCTAGGACAAAGCACATTGAGGTGGACTATCAATTTATTAAAGAAAAAGTTCTAGCCAGAGAAATTACCCTTTTTCATGTTAGTATTGAAGATCAAATTGCTGACATTTTCACAAAGGCTTTAGGTACAAACAAGCTAAGGATGTTTAGAAAAATGTTTGGTGTACTAAAAGTGGATTTGAGCATGAGGGGGAGTGTTGAGAATTCAAGCTCAACTAGTTAAGTTTCATTAGTTATTAGAGTAGGAAAGTAACTAGGTTACTTTCACAAGGTTGAATTATTTTCTTTCCTTATATTAGTTTGGTTATTTGTGGTTTGGTTTTGTAGTTAAATACCTTAGTGTTGATGGTTTGGCTCTCTTTTCTTCATTGCACAAGTTTGTGTATTTCATGTGACAAGAACCTTGAGGAGTTCTTGATGTTATGTTCCATGTTGTGAACATCATGTTTTAGTTTCCTTTCAATAAAAATTTATGTTTGCACTTGATTAGATCTCCTATATGTTAACAATGGCCATCATTTGAGAATGAGCCATGAAATGTGTGATTGGGGTTGTTCATTGATGGGTTAAATCCATTTGGAGAAAAATGCTCAACATGGTATTTGTGGCTGGTGTTATTGGTGAATTATAACATCATGCCTTGGTTAACAACTAAAAGACACTTCATGATGTTATCTTTGATCATACTCTAACCAACTCTTGTCATAGGTGAACAATTTGACATATTTATTGAACCATTAGTGGAAGAATTAAAGATGTTGTGGGATGTTGGGTTCATATGTGCGAGATGTCGATCAATTCAATGGCACGGGGCAATTCACTATGAGAGCTATATTGATGTGGAACATGCATGACCTACTAGCATATGGCATAGTAACTGGGTTAATCACAAAGGGTTATTGGGGATGCCCATGTTGTGGTGCAAACACAATGTTTAAAAGGTCACGTGCGCTTCACAAAAATGTGTATTGTTCACAACATAGAAGGTGGTTGCCAATGGGTCACCCTTTTCAGCACAATGTAACTACATTTGATGGTGAAGAAGAGCAAGGGAATCCACCAACAAAAATGTCAGTTGATGACATTTACACAACAGAAATGGCAAGAGCAACTTTGGCTTGAACATGGAGGCAAACATGTTAGTTTTAACCAAGTAAAAACATCTAGGGTCAAAAGATTGAGCATCTTGTTCAACTAGGATATTAGAAGGTAGGATAATACAATCATGACCTAAATCATAGTTTATTTAGAATCTAGGACCAAATGTTCTACATACAAACATAGATATATGTGCCAAGTGCTAGGAGATATCCTTCTATTATAGGTATGAACAAGGTTATTAATGGACCCTTAGTGGTTTTGCATAACCCTAATGGTCCTTTATACCAAACCACTCAAGTGGTGGTCCTTCCAAATGGTTTGTCTATCATGGTATTTAGTGGAATGAAAAAGGGGTTGGTGAAGGTTGGCATGTACCATGAAGATGTTAATGTCAAACTGAGTAGTGGTTGTAACATGGGTATAAACCACCTGATTAGTGGACCTTTAGTGGTTTTATAATAGCCCTAGTGGTTAATGTTGTTCCAACTCAGCCGGGTGATGGTCCTTGGGTGGTTTGGTTATCATGGTAAGATTGCCAAATGAAGTGTGGTGTTTTTGGGTCATGCACATTAGTATGTGACCTTGTCTTGAATAAATGGGAGGATTATATTTATATTTAACCTTTAATGCACATGTGTATTAGGGGTTGTATGGTGGGTGTGATTAATGAAACAATTATGGTGAGTTTTATTCATTTTTTGTATAATGTATTGACATATGTACTTGACCAATGTAGGAATCCCCTATCTACAACATTTTGGATGTGATGCACATTGAGCGCAATGTGTCTGATAATATCTTGAAGCATTTGTTTGGTGAATGAGACATAGTAGAAGTGCGTAAGGACATTGAGGAGGTAGGAGTGAAACCACACTTATGGCTCCAACAACATGTTGGGGGTGAACACTATGTGAAACCGCATGCCCCATATGTGTTCACCCCACATGAAAGGCAACAATTTTTGAATTTTATTTCAAAAGTGCATGTTCTAATACAATAGGTGCTACCTAGTGGCATTAAGAGCCTACTACAACTTGGACCTAAAACTGCAATTATCCAACTTGGGAGGATGTTCCAACAAATATGCACAAAGGTAGTGGTTCCAAATGAAATAGGACCCGTAAGAACTTATGTCACAGAAATATTATGCATGCTTAAGACTTGGTTTCCTCCGGGCTTCTTTGACCTAATGACACATCTTTTAGTTCATATTGTAGATAAATTGGAGATTTGTGGACTTGTGGCATCTAGGTGGTTTTATCCCATGGAATGTTATTTAGTTGTTTTGAAAAATTATGTGTGAAACAAGGCTAAGCCCAAAGGATGCATGGCATTGGGCTACATGTATGATGATGCATTAAGATTTTGCATAGAGTACTTTGCATTATACCCACATACACAACATCATATGTGGGACCCTAATGAGGAGGAACGTGATGTTAGAGAGGTGTTTCATGGGGTGGGCAAGTTAAAAAGACTATATGCACAAGAAATGGAGGTCATACATGAGCATGTCATAACAAATTCTACACCCACAAAGGCATTATATAGGTATTTTTTCTTACTACCACATTATGTTCATAGTGTTTTGCTAGTGGTCTCTGAGTGGTTTACCTAGTGGATTTGAAGTGGTGTTGGTATGGTTTGTGTAGTGAAACACAAGTGGATCACTAGTGGTTTGCACAATGTTTCCACTACACACGTGTCCTTGGTATAAGCCTTACGATCAATACATTTTTTTGGGTTGTCCATAATTGACCTGGTATGTAGGGAATATTTAAAAGGATGAAATCCCCCTGAAGTAGAATGAATGGAGCACCGTGCACATGGAAGGGGTCAAGGTCACACAAGGGGATGAGGGAACAATGTGTCACCTCTTAATTTACAACATCCCATGACCACATTTACTGTGTGGTTAGAAGTTTGAATGAAGGATCTTGTAGCTGCAAGTGCTATAATAAATGAAGAGCTTGTACAATTATCATGCCTTCCTAATTGAATTACTTACACATATTATAACATGTGGGCATATGGAAACCACTTTCCGAGTGGACCCTGAAACAAGGCCTACATTCTTGACATACAATGTTGGAGTTGATGCATATTTAATCAAGCAAGTCAAAGCTCAATGCGAAATCAAAATAAAATAATTGCAAATTTGAATTATGTGGGGGTCCTAAAGGAAATCCTTCTTGTGGATTATTATGGGCTTTGTTTGGTTTTGTTCAAATGTTCATGGATCCCACCCAACCTTCATGGCAATGCAAGGACCATATGTCAAGATGAGCATAGGTTTTGGCAAGTGAACTTTCAATGGCAGCTCCCACCAACAATGGAACCATATGTGTTGCCTATAACCATGTCTTAGGTTTTGACCTCCACATCTAGAGTTCCACTAAGAAACCACACCTATAAAACACAAAACTTTAGGTGACAATTAATGTAATTCTGGTTTGTCAATGCACTAGTAGAAAACCCCCCCCCTAAAGTTTTCAACTACATGACATTTGTAACAGTCTTTCAATTGGATTTTTAAATTTTGAAATAAAATTATGGCAATTACCAATTAAGTTGATTCATTTACTATATCGGTATATAGTTGAAAGCATTTTTCAACTATGTGGTCATTTGCTGAATATTGTCGACATCAACAATGTCTCCAAGTTAAACTCCCAACTATGTTGGTAAACAATGTGAAGCATGTTTCAATTAAAGGGTCTTTTGGAAATATTCTTGGCATCTAAGGTTCTTTAGTTGGCACACAATTAAGACATTGACTAGTGTTCAACTATTTTGGATGATAAAATGTATTAGAAGATGGATGATAGAATGTACTAAAAGATGGATGAAATACAATCTTGTTTGCAACTATCTCTTTTAACTAGGTTAAACAACTAATAGGTAACTCTAATTTTATACATATAATATTATAATATTTATTTAAAATTATGATAAAATTAAATTACATGTAAATTTTATTTGTATAAATGAATGGTTTCTTTTGTGCATATAAATATTAAACTTTAATTTCAAAATAAAATTTAAGAAAATTTTAACAATATGTTAGTACTAATGTTTATGTTCAATACACATGTAATTTATTATTTCAATGTAAATCATTACAACATATCAAACAATGATACATAATTAATAATATTGTGCAACTATAATGTTTATTCATTTTTATACACATGATATCTTAATATTTGTTTAAAATCATGATAAAAACTCATTAAACACTAATACCCTATGTCATTGGCCCAAGTTGAATGCATTCAATTGAATTTTCCTTCCAAACCTTTTTTTGCAATTTGTTTGAATTTCCAACAACAATACATACCCACCAAAAATTCAATAATATTGTTTACATTTTAGATCTCAACATTATGAAATCAACTTTATTAAATTGAACTTGGTGAAGGCTTTTCAATAATACCAAGAACGCCCCCAAGTTCCAATATAGTTTTCAATCTTGGTTTTTCAAAAAATTCAATGAAAAAATGGTTCAATAATCAATAGATTCCACATTGTAACTCTAGACATTCTACACCAAGTCGTTGCACCCTTATTCATTGAGGATTTTTTGATGATAAGTTCCATAACATAACTTAAAACACTGTGGTTTGGGAGATATCATTATGACAAAACAAAACAAACTTCCTTCCTTCATGGATAAATAAGGTAACATGTGTTGTTGGCCCCAAATGTGAACACACTCAACCCATTTTCCCTTCTAAACCCAATTTGTTGTCATTTGTTTGAATTTTCAACAACAAAATTCATTCAAAATTCAATATCTTCCACACCTTAAATATGAAAATTATGAAATAAATTTCATTAAATCTAACTTAACAATTATTTTTCAACAACACCAAGTACACCTTTGGATTTGAGTAAAATTTATATTTATGATTTTACTAATGTTTATTAAAAAAATGGTTCAATAATCAATAGCCTTTGCATTGTAGCTCCAAAACATTTCAACCCAAGTTAGTGCACCCCTATTCATTGTTGGGTTTTCAAATATATCAATAACATTATATGAAGTAATTTGGTGTAGGAAATTTCAACATGATAGAATAAAACAAAACAAATTATCTACCTTCATTAATAGATAAAATTATGTGTAAATTATTTTTGTATAAAATGAATGGTTATGTATGATGCAAATATTTTTTGTGCACACAAATAATGAAATTTGATTGAAGGAAATTTAAGGAAATTTTGAAATATAAATTTGTAATAATGTGCATGTTCAATACACTTAATTATTATTTATATGTAAATTGGATTTTTGTTTACAACGTATCAAATAATGATACATAATTAATATTTTATGTGTAACTTTATGGTTTATTAATCTTTATATAGACATGATATCTCAATCTTTTTTAAAAATTGCAATAATAATTCATTAAATATTAAACTACATGTAAATTCTATTTGTGGAAATGAATACTTATGTATGATGCAATTTTTTTTGTGCATATAAATATAAAAGTCTAATTTCAAAATAAAATTTAAGGAAATTTTGAAATTTGAGTTTGTAATAATGTAAGTTCAATATATGTAATTTATTATTTCTTTGTTAATCAAATGTTAATTTACAACAAATCAAGTAATGATACATAATTCATAATTTTTTGGAACTTTAATGTTTATTCATTTTTATACGTATGATGTTTTAAAATATTTTTAAAATTGCAATAAATATTCATTAATTATTAAGGTACATGTAAATGTTTTTTGTATCCACGAATGATTACATGTATGATGAATTTTTTTGTGCATATAAATATTACACTTTAATTTGAAAATAAAATTTAAAAAAAATTTGAAATATAAGTCAACTTAATAATGGGTATGTTCAATACATTCATAATTTATAATTTTTATGTAAATTCAATTTTAGTCTACAACATATCAAGTAAGGATATATAGGTAATTTTTAAAAAAATATGTTCAATACATGTGTTTCTTTTTCATCTATTAAAATTACTTATTTATTTATTTTTGATTAGATTATAATAATTTTTAGAATAATTAGTAAATATATTTAACAAATTATCATATAATTTCAGAAATTATTTTGATTTAACACTACTATACTATAAAATATTTTTTCTTATTTAATGTTTATTATACTAGGTCATTTAATAGTTCCAACAAGTTAGATAAAAATACAAATATAAATAGTTAAATAACTAGCCTAACCTAATTACTAGCTGCAATATTATTAATAATGTTATTGTTGTAATTGTAGTCAATTATTAATTATCACAACATTATAATGATTATTTTAATTAAAATATCATATAAAATACATTACTGAATATTTATATTTGAGTTAAATCTTTGTTTTATGAAATGTTAATAAGAATTTATAATGAATCTCGAATTATAAAAATTCAGTGATAATTAATTATTTAATAAATAAATACATTTAATTGCTGATTTTTCAAAAAAAAACTACTTACCATATTATTTAATAAATGATGATAATATGTTTAATTATTTAATTATAAAACTATATAGTTTAAAATAGTTTATGAATAATTACTATAAGTAATTAAAGTAAGTAGCTAGACCTAAACTAGGTAGATTAATTTAGGTCCAGGTTTAACTAAGCTTAGACTAACTTGTACAACTAGATTACAACTATTTGAGGTGCAATTAAGTTGCAATTGGGTTACAACTAAGGTAGACAGCAAATGGTATTTTATCACCGAGCACTTTCAAGTTTTCCTTCATTTCAACACCAAATTGAACGTTTTTTATGTCATTGGAAGCGCAAAATAAAGAGCTACAAATGTTCTTGGAACCTCAAAAGCAAAGGAACAAAGTAGAGAACACATGAAGAAAAAGAGTGATATTTTGTCTCAAATTTTGTTTGTAGACCCCCTTTATTTCTAACAACTATATCTTGTTCATTTCTCATTCATTTTGAATGATTTCAAAGGCTACAAATGGTTATTTCAAAATCTATAAAACTTGTTTAAAGTGAAAAATAAATATATAATAGTTAAAGAGCTAAAGCTTCACAATCATACTGGACACTTATGAAAAAATCCAAAGCACAACCCCCTTCATTTTAAAGGGGCATATTTTGCTCATTTTCCATTAGATTGTAGTGTTTTTTATAAATTTGGATACATCAGGTGGAGGATTAAAAAATTGCTTCAAGTTTCAAAAATAACAAACCATGGACAAGAGAGTTATAATGATCCAATATCATTAAGTGTTCGATGATAGGTGTGTTTTCCCTAGGTTATAACTAAAACTTTTATTCCATATTGTTTGGTTTCCATTCCATGAATCCAACTATATAAAGGAATGCACTAGGATTATTAGAGAAAACAATAAATATGAAATAGCCATTTGGGATGAGCCAATAAAAAAGGTTCAACCTTAAAGGCTAAACCAAATGAAATACGACTTCATTTATTAATTGTCATGTGGTTTAAGTCTAGGCTTAACATAGTTGCTTAGATCTAGCCCTAATTTAAGCCTAGATTAAATGGCCTATGTTTAGGTTTAACCTAGGTGCCTAGGTTTAGAGCTAACCTATTCTTAGGTACCATGTGGGGTAAACTTTTGATGTGGATCTGCCATGTGTCATTTAACTATTTACTGACCCCACATTTTATGAATGTGCCACATGTTAACATTGTTAGTATGCCACATGTCACCAAACCACTAGCCAAATGTTCAATTTACATAGTTACAACATAGTCAAAATGTTCAACTTACATAGTTACAACCTAGTTGAAATTATAATTATATTTTTGGTTGATGTCATGCTTAGTTAGTAGATGAAGTTCATCCATTAATCGAATGTAGTTGACAACATCCTTCCACTATATTAGTAGAATAATTTTCAACTAAACTAGTAAGTAGTGGCACATAATGGCTATTGTTGTGGTGTTGACACATGGCATACACTTTCGACTTGTACTTTTTGACATTACTGGTTAGTAGTTACAAAAAAATTTCGTAGTTGCAAAAAAGAAATTGCAACTATATGTGTAGTTTTCAACTTAGTTTATAATTAAATAATAGTTGAAAACGTAGTTGTAAAAGGGGAGGGTTTTCTACTATTGATGGTTTTAGTGGTTTGGGTGGTTTGTTAGTGGATTAGGTTGGGTGGTTTATTAGTGGTTTCACAAGTTCTAACATATGTGGTAATACAAAAAAGGTAGTGGACAATGGCAATTATCTTGTTATAAATGTTAATACGGGATGTTCTTATTTTTGAGTGCAGGTGTTTTTTGTGCTATACATAGTTGCTAATGGTGAATGGAAAGTTGTATTGCAATAGGAGGCATGATTAAGATGTGTGGTGGTTAAAGTTGTTGAACCCTCATTAGGAACACAAATTGTAGTTAAGGAAAAATAATAATTAAGGAAGGTTTAAGGGCTCTTTGTGATGGCAATGTTTTATCCAAAAAACCCGGGGAGGAGGTGCCTACTAGTGAGGTTCAATGACTAAATGTAGGTCTAACTCAACCTCAAAACAATGATTCAAAATTAGAAGAGGAAGATTAGTAGTTAACATGCACGTTAGGGGTATTCTTTAGTGTGATATGTTTTCATTAGTTAATTTTTTGAATTCTTGTATGCAATTTGGATTTTAATGGCAAAAAGTTGCAAAAGTAATTTTAATAACAAGTAATGATGTTAGCTAGCAACTAATTGTGCAAAACCCCTACTACCTTCCTATGTAATACCTTGTAAGGTGGTTACCCTAGAATGACCACTAGGAAAAACCACCCTAGTGGTTTGAGAAGGTGGAATGAAAAATTTTCAACCTTGCCCAAAAGCATTTCGAGCTAAAATTTCTGAAAAAATTAAATAAATTCCTAAACCACTATTGCTTCTCGCTACATTACCACTTTAGTGGGATTCCAATGGAATCTGTCCATTCAACAAATGTGTGAATAGTTTGTCCCATATGAAAACCACCCAAAGTTGAATTGGGTGGTTTTGTATGGTGGTATGTCCATAGGTTTTCTAGTAATGTTGGAAGTATATATGTTGTTGAAAGTAATGAGACTTGTTTGGGTAACCTTTAGGTGGCTATTGAATAAGTGTTGCATGTACAAATACAAGAGGTCAAGTCCTTTTGAAAAGCAATGTCCACAAAATTTATATTGTTTTGCACATAATTAGTGAGTCAATTTCCAATCTAAACTCTTCAAAATGCATGTTTACATGTGAATCATACTAAACATTTAAAACTTTGATAACCTTCATGTCTAGAAAGGCATTCTAGGTATGACTGTATTAGCTCAATGTCCTTTCAAATAAAATGGGTTTAATTGATTTCTAATGATCTATGTTCAATGAGGCAATTTTGAATGCCTAGAGAAATACTATGACCCTGTTAAATGTTTAATGTTTTCTTGGATAACAATTGGTTGGTCAAGTCCAATAAGTTGCATATGTACTTTCAATGTTTTAAGTTCAAGGTCTTTTGGATTTCTATTCTTTCCAATGAGTTCTAACTACATTTATGTTGAAACTAATGGTATAGGGTCGTGGTGTATAGTTTAAGTCGTTGGAAATTCTATGCCCACTAATTTCAAGTCTTAGTGCTTTGTGTAGCAATTTTGAAATATGCTTTCAAAATCACACATTACTTAATCAATGGCTTGTGCTTTCTTCCAATGCTTGATTTGAAGGTGATTAGTTCTTTGTGTAATAGTTTTTCATAATAATTTCAAAGTCATCCTTTGTTGAATCATAAGGACTCTTTGCTTGGAAGAACTATGCTCATTGATTAAGTCATGGGTTAGGGTCAAGTGGTGAAAGTTTTAGTCAATACAAATTTATTTTCCATGAAGGTAAATGTGTCTACCTTAATGTGAAGCAGTGAGGATTATTCTTGAAATTTTAAGTGTCTTTCCAAGCATAATTGGATTAATAAATTATGAAATTTGTATGAAGGCTCTAAAAGTTAGAAGTTAATATGTAACTTAGAAATTATCATTGGTGCCTCTAATGGTACTTGAATGGTGCTAAAGGGTTAAGTCCTTTGTAATATGAAGTTCACTTATTAGGAACAACATATTATTATGGGGTTTCAAATGCAACATAAAATATCAACAACAAGTTTGTGAACTACCCCTTGTTGAAGACCTTGTTTAATTTATTGGTTTCAATGTCTATTTGTTTATTTGATATATGATTATGTTTGTTGTCAGATATAAGCAAGATAAAGTGAACAATTTGATTACCTTGTCAAAATTGGAATAAGTAGATTTAAAATAACAACAAAACCCATTATAAAATTATGGAACATTGAATGTTTTCATTTTAATGATTAAATATAATATATGGTTACACTAATGTGCATTTATTTTCATATTTCAAATTGTAAAAGTAGGTTTTAAGTAGGTTTTTCAAAATACAAGTAGCTTTTGATGTCTACTTTTCACTTTGGGCTTTTGGTTTCAAGTAGGTGAAAGTAGGTTCTTACAAAAAGGAAATAGATTTTTTTTTGATGACTTGCTAAAACATATGTTGATTTTCATTTCCTAACTTATGACATATCAATTTCATTAATTTTTTAAACCAAAAAGTAGGTTTGGACACGTATTTTTTAGTCGGTTTTAAATGTACTTTTTATCTATTTTTTAAATTCATTTTCTTTTAATTTTGTTAGAATTAGATTATTATAAACCTAATAGAGAAAACAAATGCTACTTGACACATACTTTCACCTAATTTGATGCTACTTTATAATAGTTATATGAACAACACAGGGTTAAAGTGGAGATGTTTACTTTTTCTATATATTTTATTTTACTTAGACCCTGAATAGTTACTCACAATATGTGGTTTAACTTTATATTGTAGCTTGAACTTTCCACCCTATTCAAGGAGAAGCACCCCGTTGTTCAAGTGTAACTAATAACATTTGAATCCTTGAAACCTTGGTTTGTGAAAAAACTTCAAGAATGGAACACTTGTTGTTGCAGATATCACAGATAAATTAGTGAATTGAGGAAGGATTTAATAACTTAAAAAGTCGTGGGAAAAGGTTCATGGATAGTGCACTTGTTGTTGTGTAGAAATTTGTCATCCCCTTAGAGAGGATAATTGTCATCCAATAGAGTGTTAAACCCATCTGTATGGTTTCAAAAGATTGGCATCATTATGTCCCAAAGACCCTTTCTCATCATTTCATAAAAGGGAATGTTTGTTGGCTGACTATCCAAATTTTGGTGTTCATACTTTGAAACTATGCCCATTTAAGCTAAATTCTAAAAAACTTGTGACTTGACAAAACATTTCTTATCTTGTTGTTGAGAAAAGTGGAGATGGACATGATACAAAGGTTTTTAGGGTAGAGTATTGTGAAACACAATCAAGTCAGCTTATAGGTTACCTAAAGCCTATATTATAAAAGATTGTGATGCATAATTTCACCTCAAAGTGGTAGGAGAAAGAGTTTAAGTCTTTTGTACTGAATCTGCCACCTAACACAATACTTTTTCATATTGACTTCTTTGAAAATTATGCATTTAAGGTGCAAAATGAAATCCAAGATATGCATTAGTATTCATTTCAAATTACCATCCTTGTGCATATCATATGCCAAATCAACCCTATTTATGATCCAATTCATCAAGAATCCAAGATATTAAAAGTGGTTCATTATTATCTCAGATAAGAAGGAGCATGACACTTTGTTTACAGATCATGTTTTCATGTTAAATTGGAAGTTTTTATAGGACATGGGTTGTTTTCTAGATTGCATGTGGTGTGGAGTGATGGTTGTAGTGGTCAATTCAAAAGTGCCAAGTCTTGGTATTTTCTACTTTAATACCATAATTTGACTATTTGCAAAAAATTACCTCTTGGATGCCAAATGATTTGGAACTACTTTGCCACTAATCATGGCAAGGGAGAGGTTGATGGTGCTAGAGCCTTGTTGAAAAGAAAATTCTGCAAGGAGCAAATCAAATCCACTGCTTGCAAATTACAATTTGTAGGAGATGTGGTCAAGTATTTAAGAGAGGAGGCTAGAAGGCAACATGTAGCATACCCAACTACAAGGAGGATAATTTCCATGTATTTTTGGGAAGTGACAAAACATGATATTGATAGAAACTAGCATTGTGAATGCTAAAAACTATCCATGGCAGTTGCAAGGCACACCATGTTTGATCCATCTCACGTCAAGATTTGACTTTAATTGAGTATTGAAACTTGTCTTGTCATTGCCCCAAGTGTGAAAATGCAAATGTGGATTTTCCATGTGAATAGTGCTCCCATGTGTAGCCATGGACTTTAACATAGTTGAAGCCTATCAACAGGGTGGAAACTAGGCAAGCTTCAAATAATTATGAAGAATTAGAAGAATTTGGGAGTGTTGGTGACGAGATGGTAGAAGATGTCCTTGTGGGTGACAACATTATTGTTTTGTGCCATAGTTTTGTAGATGGGAGCTTTTGGATTATGTTAGTTGATAAGCCCTTGTATTTGGTGACCCAACACTTCATAGATGCTTGGGGTCAAGAGTGGTTTGAAGGAGAGTATGTCATATGTGGTTTATGGTATGAAAGATTGCATCAAGGTAGCAAATCTTATTATTTGCCAAAGGATTCACTTGTAGCATTTGTTTATTCTCATCTGATTATGGCTTCAAAATTTTCCATGCCACCTACATCATATGTTGTGAAAGGTTCAATATCTACTTATGAACTATTTATTGAAATCTTAGGCCTTATTCATGAAGGTCTTGCCTCTTAGTAATTGGTAGATGATCAAGGTGATTAATAGTCACAACTTTGAGTATGTATGGCCATCATCTCTCTCAATATAATTATTATAAGCTTCTTGCCATGCTACAATGTTTTTCAACTTGGAACATGTTTTTGTTGGTTGCAATGATTAACATATGTTAAAATGTGTAGATTGTACATGTTTGATTATGTTAACAAGGTTTCTTTTTTCCACACCTCTCAAGCCATGGGTCATTAACTTTGTGCAGAACTTTGTGATCCCTAACAAAATGTGCTAAAAAGAAATATGAGTCTATAACTTGTTGCTAGATATTTATACCATTGTTGTTTGCTAGTTGTTAATTGAGCTAGTTTAAGTAAATGTTGTTGAAAGTAATAAGACCTTGCTTGGGAAAGTTTATGGGTCAATTGAATAACCACAATAGGTTCAATGTGTGTTTACAAGATTCTATCCTTGGTTAACTTAAGGTAAATGTGCTTTGTCAAATAGTTTTTAGAACAAATAATTATTAGTTGTTTCAAGAATTTATAGTTTTTTTTTTGTAAATTTTTTTTTGGCTCATGATTAAAGTATTTCTTAAGATTTTTTTTCATTCAATTTTGTGTGCTTTGGTCAATGTGTGTTTTGTGTGGTCAATATTCAATACACAATATGCACATTAACCCAATTTAGACATTTTAAGCACACTGATTTTTGTACTGCTTAGTACACAAGATCAATGTGCTTTGCTAAGCACTTCAAAATGCACTTGGGAAGTGGATCCAAACAATTTCATCAATCAATTAACCAATAACTAGTTAGAACTAAAAAATGCATTTTTAAACTCCATGGTTTGATACATTCCAATGCCTTGTAGTTACTTGTGTAAAAAAAGCTACATGTAGAGCCATAGTGACAAGGAAGAAGGATCTAGCAACTAGAAGCAATGGCACCTATAGCAGATAGATATAGTAATTGACCAAGAAGTTTTTTATCACATACTAGTCTTTATCTATTGACATTTAAGAAAATAGCAAATGAAAATATGAAATTTGAAAGAATTTTTTATTGCAAAACTTTATATGTAATTAACAAAAAAAGTCAAAGCCTTCTCATCGACCCTCATTACATTTTGGAAATTTGGAAAGCCTTTCTTTTTTTCCATGAACTTACTTCATTTCTACCTTCCACTCACCAGTGTAGGTCCATATTGATTAAAACATTAGATTCTAGAACTTCTAGCCTACTTAATAAGCCATCCACCTTTCCCAAAAGTCATGGTCTTGCTTAACAAATAACAGGCACATCCAAAAACCATGACATATTTATAATTAAACACCTTACAGCCTAGAACAATCAAGTGGTACTTACATTTGTACACAAGAAACAAAAAGTAACATGGAGGCCCTATCATCCTTGAGCTAAATTCTATTTAGATTGATACAAAAGTTCAAACCATTTGTTCACTAGGACCCATTTACTTAGTTTTCCCAATAAGGTTCAAGTCCAAAAAGTTTCAAAACACATTTAACATCTTGATGAAGATCTAGTACCCACACCTTTTTTAATTAAAAATTCTTTAACTTGGGATGAACGTGTGAATATAATTTTCTTCACTATAGTAGTTGCATTTCGAATGGCCTTGGGTGGTTTTGCATGTTTCTTATTGGGGGTTGTGGCTTCTTCTTCATCAACCACAATTTCAACAACACTTGAAAGGTCTGTAGCTTTTGAAAGCTTACTAGCTTTTGATAGCTTGTCATCTTCTTTCATCTTGAGAAGATCACTAAAAAATTCCACTGGTAGTGAAATAGACTCTTTCTTTTCACAATTATTAATTAATAAGGCATTTGACAACACCTTTGTTAAGAAATCATCGGCATCTTGTAGTGTTAAGCCCAATCTTTTGATTTTCTAACTTGTTTAAAGAAATTTCCATAGACTTTTTAGAAATTACACATTTACCCACAAGGTTAGATTCATGTTGGGACTTCTTCACAACATTTTCAAATGTAATAGTTACTAGCAACATCACGAAATCACCTGGACCGATCATCAGGTTTTGCATACCTTCACCATCCACCTTTTCTAGCACACCTACACATAACACATCTATATTAATGCACTTGGGCTATCAAGACAAACATGGACATACCAAATTCTGAATTACATAAAGGTTTGGAATTACAATAAAAGAAAGTAATCAAGAAATTTAGAAAGTTAAAATTTAAATATGACACACACTTGAATCATTTGCAGTGGCAGATGTTGATTTGATTAGCTTTTTGTCATTTTCCTCTTTGACTATTTCTTCAAAAAGCTTGATCTTCTTTGTTGATGGCTTTTCATTTATTGACCCTTTCTGTGTTTGTAGTTAGGGAGATGTAACTAAAAGAGGTTGGTCCAGATTTGCCTCATCTTGAACCTTCACCCTTTTTTCTTAAACCCCCTTTTCTTGGAATTCCTTTGGAACAAATGACTAACCTTGTAGATCATTGGGCTTTGGTGATGAGTGTGACTTTGTTAAAGAGGACAAAGGGGTTTCTATCCATGGCAAATTTGTGGATGAGAAGATTGATGTGGGACTATACTTAGGTGTTGAATAACACTGAGTTTGCAATGCATCCCCCATGAAGTTATTTGACCCATACTCAATGCACTTGTCATCCTTGGTCAAATTTGCAACCATGTAAAGGTACCCAACATAAACTATTTAAAGATCTATCCAACAAATCTAAATATTTAGAGATTTGATTAAGGCAAATCTAGATTAATTGTTTGGTACTTTGACATGACACTACGCAATAAGGCTGAAATCAAGAACTATGCAAAAATATCAATAGATGTTTTTAGATTGAAGTATTTGGATTTCCACTCACCAAAAGTCTTTAAATCAAGTCTAGGCTTTGCAACTTCCAATACACCTACCACCATATCCTTGTTGAAGATTATGATGTAGATGTTAGAAACATTAGAAATGGTGTGGTAGATATTACAAACAATGTGGTAGTTAAGTGTTGCAAGTAATCAAAGACATAGGTAGATTTGAAATATGTAAGT
>Ga0116227_10007679_pt1 | contig 20877 bp, 13 predicted proteins | sample S1TSphgellanicum_FD_89693 | JGI IMG/M metagenome (GOLD analysis project Ga0116227, IMG submission 89693) | Host-associated microbial communities from peat moss isolated from Minnesota, USA - S1T2_Fb - Sphagnum magellanicum MG | ecosystem: Host-associated > Plants > Peat moss > Unclassified...
CTTTGAAACCCATTTCTTTTTTTTGGGTTTTTTTGCTTCTCTTTTTTTTTTTTCCTCTAACTTCCCCCCCCCCCCCCCCCCCACCTTGTTCATTTTAATGTGTGCCCTCTTCCTTGTACCTTTAATGTCACACCACCCTTCATCATCTTAACCCTCATCCTTTTCCTTTTAACTTTGATATCACCCCCTTTGTTCATCTTGACCTTTGTTCTCTTCCTTCCAACTTTGATGTCATCCCCACTTGTTCATCCTAACCTTTGTCCTTTTCCTTCTAGCTTTGACATCATCCCCCCGTTCCTCATCTTGACCTTTGTCCTCTTCTTTGCAAAACCCCAAGCCCCCTTGTGATCTATTTCAATACTTATTGTCCTCTTGTTTTGTAAAAACCAACAATTCATTTATTATCTTACTCGTCTCCTTGAGAACCCTTGAACCTTTGTCCCTAATGATGTTATTCTCTAACCCCCCCACCCCCTCTTTCTATAGTTGGTTATTCTTTACTAGAAGGAATTATGTCTTTTGCAACCAAAAAATTCTAAGACTAAATGTTTTAAACAACTATGTAATTGATTGTAGTCATAAGATATTACTTAAAATCCTATGTCAAAAAAGTTGTAGTCATAGAAGTGTAAGATGTGGAAAATATATTATTTATTTGTACATTAAACTTTTATCATATATTTAAAATTTTAAAACTATATAAAAAATAAAATTATATTATTAAACAATTATATTAGATCATATGTGTAAAAATTAATTAAAATTACAATTCAGAAAATTATTTAATATTCTAATATTAATTAATTAATCTTCAAATTAAATTAAAATATTTAGATTAAATTTATACCTCATATTTCATATGATTAATATAAAATGTATGTGTGTGTGTGTGTGTGTGTGTGATTTATGATCCATTAATAAATATTTTATGTGGATAAATTATATTTATTCATACATCTAAATTAGAAGTTATTTGTAAAATTATGATATATTGGAAGAAAAATTGCATAATTTAAATTCCCAAACCAAATGAAGGTTCAAGATATGAAAGATATATTTATTTATTCATGTATTAGCCATAAAGGTTTTTTCATTTACAAATCATGTGTTTGAATTTAAATTTTCCAAAGTATGGTCATTGAAATGTTATTTAATAACAAAATTCAAATAAGTTTCTTTCAAACTGATTTTACATTATTAAAACTAAATTATATAACTGTGTACATTGTTGAAGAAAATTTATGAATAAATTTTAAAATTTTCATTTGGACAAATTATCAATAAAATATGAATCATTAAATTTGAAGTTTTATGTAATGTTTGAATGAAGTATGGTTTAAATAGAATAAACATTAGATTATTTGCACAACAAATGGGGTAGCTTGGTGGTAAAAGAGTTGAATTCCATCCTTGAGGTCTAAAGATCAAACTTCACAAATGACATGCATTATGGTCAACATTGGAATATTGACCGAATATTTCGTACCTACCTAAACTACCTAGGTTAAGTGGTGACATGTGTAAGCAATAGGATGAAAATTAATGAAATTAAAAATAGCTAAAATAAAATATATATTATAATAGTAATTAGTAATTAAACTATCATTAATGACTTCACATCTGTCCTTTATGACTAATGGATGATATTTGCCACATCATTGTACCACATCATGTCCTAAACAACTTGTCCATGATAACTTTAGGGTTATTAGTCATTTTTGTCCTTTATGATTAGAATACTAATTATCAATCATATATTTGAAGATTTCTACTAGTAGTTAGTAGTTATAAGTTTGTTACAACATTTTTCTTTGATAGCATTCTCACCTTTGTTCTTGCCCTCGCTTTCATCATCTCCCTATTTTCGACTTTCTAATGTAAAGCCAAAGTTCACACCTTTACACAATAGAAGATGGACTTGAAAACTTGCAATGAAGTATTGGCTTGGAATTTATTCTTTGATTTTCAAATTACAGTTGCACATTATGTTAAATTGAAATTTGTTCTTGCACATTTATCTTTGAGTTGTTTTCTTAATTGTGGTGAGGGAATTAATGACACGTTTAACTTTCATATTTTCCCCCTTTTTCTTTTTTTTTAATTTCTTTGGTAACCTCTTTTTCCATGGCATTCTATTGTAAAATATATAGCCATATTCATTAAATGTGATTACATATTGTGATTGACTATAGTTTACTAATGGTTCTCCATCCTTTGTTTTTGTTACATGTAAATGTGGTAGTGACAAAAGATTTGTAAGAAATAAAACAATATGGGACACAATTATGGTAGCACTTCACTTCACCTATAGGTCCATCAACTAAATCATCTATTGGATCACTAATAATCTTTTGTTTGCCTTGTTTCTTGTGAAGTAGTAGGATTATTGGGCATTTACACATAGTATTTTAAGATTGGTTGTTTAGCTTGGACATTGAAATCATTCCATATTCCAACAAATTCAACTATAGTTACTATGTTCAACAACTATGTGACATACCCATTTTCACCCCATTGGTTAGTGTCATCAATTACTACATTAGAGCTATCATTGATTTCATCAAAGTTGAAAACACACCACAATGGCCAAAAAATGTCGTAACAAATATGATTTTTCAAAACTATGCAATGTTCAACTTTCACCAAGTCATAATTCAAAAAGATTTTCATAAATTATACTCAAAATAAAGTAGTTCATGAATTGTTAAATCATGCAATTGTCAAAGGAAACTAAGATTTTCAAATATTATTAAATGATTAAGAAATATATTTGTGAAAAAAATAAAACATGTAACAATATACTACAACATTTAAATATTCTAAAAATGATTCAAATAGTTGCAAAACTTGATGAGATACTTAGTTATATATTGTATACGATTTGATTGTACCATTTCAATTATAGTTGAAAATTTTGACTCATGTGATTTCACAAAAAACATATGGACAAGTTTTTCATTCAAACAAGCATAAATGTGTTGAAAAAAAAATTTATTGAAAACTAATTTTCATTTGAAAGATGACAAAACTTATGTTGAAGGCCTTTGTATCAAAATCCATTTTATATGTTTATTAAAACACTAGATGAAATTAAAGAAAAACTACCCCCAAAATAATACAAAATGTACCCCCCAAAAAAACCAAAACATTGCCCAAAGTGGCCCCCCCCCTTAGTGTGTTCTCACCTTCTAAGATATGAGCATACACTAATAGAATATTGAAAAAAAAAATTAGGCTTACAACTAAATATTTAGTCATTTAAGATTTAAATGATTATTCTAGTTGTGTCAAACAAGTTGAAATGGATACCTTGTTATTATGGACATTATGTGGAATTTAATAAAACTAAATTGTTTTGGAAAATTTATGTCCATGTGGAATTTAGTTGGCATAATAGGAAGTGATTCAACTTATTAGTAGGAAAGGCATGTTGATGTGGCAATTAAAAAGATGAATTGGAATTTGATGTGGCTTTAATTTAACTAGGTTTAGGAGATACATATATGACTATTGAATTTGTCACATTAGTAGTTTTGTAATTGTTATTGTAATTGGTCATACGACTACTCTAGTGATGTGGCATATTTGTTCATAAGATTAAATTAGTGATGTGGCAAAGTCATTCATACAACTACATTGGTGACATGGCTTAGACTATTCACAATAATCATAATTGTTGATGTAACTAAACTAGCGACGTGTTGTTAGTTGTACTTATTATTTTCCTATGGTCATTTTTTTAGTTGTACATGTAGTTGTTTAATTTAATTTAGTTGTTCAAACATCTTCCATGTGTGTAATGGACATTTGGAAAAATCTGATTTCTGTGTAGATGTTTTTAGTATTAACTACTTATCGAATGTTTCAAATATAATCACACAATTCAAGACATGGACCAAATTGCACATTTTGAATTCTATACACTCAAAACAAGAATAAGACAAAACCATCCAAATACAAATGTAATTTGCACACCATTAATTCCACAACAAATCTTGAATACAATAACTCATAACCAAAAATTCCATCTTGAAAGTTTAGTTATATATACATGTCATTTGTGTCCACCACATATTTAATAACATCCTATTATGTTATCAAATGTTTCTAATGCCATAATGCATAGATTCCAATCACATCTCCCAATGTCATTTATTTAGTGACATCATCAGGGAACACAAGGGGATGATTATAAATATAAACATCTTGTATGTTTACTTTAAATAATAATTCCTTTGTTGGCATACAATGGAACTTATCTCTACCCTAAAGGCCATTAATTCTTCTAGTTGCAACTTTTTGCCATACATTCTTTGGATTGAATAGGGCAACACCATGTTGCATGTGAAACTATAAGGACAAAAAATGCATACAAATATGGCATATGAGATTATATTTTATATTTTTTTCTTCAAACAATCTTAGGGTTGTTTTCAAAGTGGGGTGAAAGTGGAGAAATGAACTAGCAAAAACTTGATCAAGATCTTATCCTTTTAACTATGAGCAAATGCCTTTAAGGTCAAAAGTGTGCAACCATGTGTTTGAAGATGAGTGCAATCTTATTATTCATGTAGATAATGGTTTGATTCCTATCTTCATCTTTTTTCCTTACCTTCTTGTTCATGTCCACAATGAAAATGATTATAGTAAATTGAATAATGAAGGAAATGGAATTCAACTTTGAATTTTTTTTGGCATGTTTACCACATGTAATCGTATAGTTACATGTTCATTAATGTTTCCCTTTGGGGCAATAATCTTCCTTGTAGGTTTTTCTAGCTTTAGGTGGTCATGTTGATTTTTGACACCCTTGCCAACACACACCAAATGTTTTGAAGCTCAATATATATTACACAACACCATGGGTAATCAAAATAATTTGTGAAGGTGGTTGAAGCGGATTTCATGGTCAACTTAGAACGTATACACATAAAAATTGTGATCACCAATGACAACATATAATAAATGAATTTAAAATACCAATTTTCCTTCAAACTACATAAGTCAATATGGTATACTTGGTAACTTGAAAGTGCAATCCAAGTATTCAATGATCACCTTTTCTTTGAGCCTTAAAATTTTTGTTTTAGATCAGCATAGAACATATATTACACATCTATCTATGAAACAAAATAGTTTGTTTTGTTTTGTACCAATGAAATCCATTGAGTCGAAATGCCTCAGATTGTGTTCTTTATTTCTTTGGAAGGCTCTCAAAGAGGAGGGGTGCATGGGCTTGGTTTCATGGCATTTGGACTTGCATAACAAAAGTTCTTGAATATTAAATGATTTTTTCATTGAAAATTAAATTAAATTGTAGTTGAAAATTTTAGAGGAATTGGAATGTGCCTTTGATGTTGTTGGAAAGATCTTGATGAGTAGGATTTAATGAAATTTATTTGGTAAGATTTGGATTTAGAACAATGTTTTTTTTTTGGTGAATTTTCGCAACTTGGTGACAAATAAAAAGGGCTAGCGAATCCAACAAAGGGATTTTTGAGATTTTTTAAAAAATTGCCATATCTTGACAAAAAAATCTTAGAAGTCGCCAGATTTAGACTGTGTGTTCATGTAGGTTGCCAAAACTAGGCAAAATTCCAAAAAAAATCTAGTAGTCCACCAAGAAAGTTGCCATTTACTACTGATTAATGCTAAGGATCCTAACCAATGCACCTACTTGAAGAATTTGAAAAAAGAAACATTGATTCAACATGTGGGAAAAATTGATTTAAAAGTGATTTCTACCCCTTAAAATTCAAATAAATTCCAAAAAACTAGGTTTTGGAAGGAAAAATGAATTGAAGACATGGTAACACTTGGGCCAACAACACAAGCCACATTAGTAAACATGACCACTAGTGACAACATAATGAACATAGTTAAGCTACAAAACATGGTGTTAAGGTTTCGAAGGAACTTACTTAGGTGCTAAGGTTTCGAGGGAACTTACTTAGGTGCCAATTAGGGGGTTCAAAAAAAATTCTCAAACCTTTAAATCAATAGTGTATTCTTAAAACATGTACATAAAAAAAATGTTCCCAAAATAATTTTAAACAAATTGAATTACAAAGGTAAAATTTACCAAACATATGGAGAAGGATCAATTTGAATATTCTTGAGGATCCATTTTTTATTTTAACCTTTAGAATTTGTTTTATTGTTAACTTTGTAAGTCTGAAGTGGTGTTGCATTTTTTTTTTGTCATGGCAAAAAAATGAATAAAAAGTTCATGCAAGTATTTAGTCAAAGGATTTAGGGTTTAGTTGTTTACAATTGGAATAACAACTTAAGGTACATCTAGACAACAAAAACTAAAAAAACTAAAAACAAGAGTGAAACAAAGAAACAATCAAAGTGAACTAATTACTAGTTGGGTTTTTTTTATGTGTTTGACCCACATGTGACACATTGATAACCTTGTAACAACTTTAAGACATTTGTCTTGCCTTCATTTTGGGAGTAGGAGTAGCCTACTACACTTTCAACATTTCCCAGTGGTCAAGTTGAATGTTCATAAGACACATAGTTACCTTTTGCAATAAAAAAACTTTCCTATTTCTTTTTCCCTTCAAAAACCTTTTATTGCATTTTTGGACCCCTTGAACCCTTTTCTAAATATTTCATTATCATGATATTCAAATTCATTTTCCAATGCCAACCTCAACTCGACCAAATCATTAGTATTATGTTCATCATAATGGATGATGTTCACATCCAACATCTAAGGTACCTAAGTTCAAATGTTATCATCGCATTGATTTTTATCATCACAACTCCATCAATCCTCCCCCCCCCCACCCCCCCCACCTTCAACTTAACTTGATTTGGTTTTTGCTTAACCGTTTTACAAACATCACATGTAACATCTTCTAATTTCTTGTGATCTCTTTGTTTTACTTTCACTAAACTCTCCAACTTGGTCAAATTGAATATAAGAAGCACACTTGTATTGCTTATGTCACCTTTGGGAGATTAATTAGCCAATGCTCTTGCATTCAAGGCCTTTTAAAAGGTGTTGGACCTATTTGATGTCCTACCCATGGTTACTTAGGTATAGTGGTGCTTATACCTCATTATCCAAACACCCATGGTGGATGTTGCATAGCCCACACAACTTGCATCCATGGATGAGGTGCTGGCCATGACCAAGTTGTAAAAGTTTAAGGTTGTACTAAAGGTGCATGATGTATTTCAACATGTGGTGTGGGGGTAGGAGTTTTTGGGATGGGAGGTTTGAGGGAGGGAATATTTGCCTTCTTTAATGTGATTAAACGTTGCATCTACCTTTTGCATATTGTGCCAAAGAAACTAGTAGTTGCTTATTTTCTAATCTATGATTGTAAATTCCTCCATATACCATTTTTTTTCTACATTTGCACAACCTCAACAAAAACACATACATTTGATTCTCCAAAGCAATAGGTTCTCTAACAACATAAAAAACAATAATCACAATGAAATCCAAACTTACTTTGGATGTAGCCATCATTTTTTAATTTCTTCTCACCTTATCCCCTTTTATTGTGTCATCAAGCATGTAGTGTGAACTTATATATTTAAAAATAATTAAACAAAATTACAATGAGGTTTCAATGTATTGTTGACAAGGTTAGATATAATGTGCATGTGAACATGTTCAAATTTGTAAAGTATACATATCATAAGGCTTATAATGAGGTCAAGGTAGTGAAAGTAGGACTTGAAGCTGTTCAATAAGAGGTACAAATACTTGATTAATAAAAAGAAGTTTGTTAAAGCATCTTGGTGCAACTAAATTCTTTGGTCCACTCCTTGCTAGCAAATTGGTAATAATAAATGGGACTATTACTTTCATAAATATTTTAGGTATGTTATTATTTTTTTGAAAAAAAAATGTCATAGATTTTGCTTAAAATTGTGTATAACTTGCATGGTTTTTTTGTGATGACCTCTTTTTAACAAATGTCTTTTTTTTCTTAAACATGTAAATTATTGACATCCATCAAGTATACTTAACACCATGGAAATACCAACAAAAGAATTGACAAAAACTAATGGAGGTGGGTTTGAAAAGGCGGGAGATACAAAAAATAATGTCGCAACATTTAACAAACATTACAACTATAATAGCTCTTTCCTAACACTTAAATTTAATGATATTCAAGACTTCTAACATGCAATTTAAATGAACAAAAGGATGGACAAAATGCACCATGTAAGGTTCACATTCCCAAACTAACCAATAAATACATGGGTGTTTAGATGTTAGGAAAGAACTATTATTATTATTGTTCTTAGGTCTTTTTCTTGATCTCAACTTGTTGTTATTGGTCTTGTTTTGTTTATCATTCTTTATATTGCTTGGTTGTGGGGTAAATAGATTCTATGAGAAGGTTGGAGGAAGTTGCCAAACTTAATAGTAATAATAACAATAACAACATTTGATGTGAGCAAGCACGTTGTGACAAGATCAATTGTAGAATACCATTTAACTTTGTGCACCCCATAAATATCACATGATTTTGTTGTCTTAATGGCTACCACCATCCTTGAAGTTGCATTCCTACCCATTTTGAAAAAGTTGATCATTGCAAAAAACAAAATAAAATTTCTTTCAATCACATGTACTCTTTCCTAAATCTGCTATTAAATATTAAACTATCCACGCATCAAAATTCCTTAAAGTTCTTGATGATGATTCTTTTTTGTTATAACAAAACCAATTTTTTTCTTCCCTTCTCTTTTGAATGCATGATTCATTATTATGTTTCCTTCCCTTTTCATAAATCATGTCTACTTTCAAGATTTTCATGGTTGCAAACTTGATTGTCATCTGTAGATTTTAACATATTTGAAATCACCACCCCTTTGCTCCAAATTACACAAATTGGGAGGCCTTTGGCATAAGTAGTGGATAACGAGCATTCAAGGTCAGCAAAGCCCATTTGCAATGAAAATAGTTAGCAATGATCATGAATCTACAACATGGGCAACTAGCCAACAAATTGTGAGTCATTTTTCTAACAAAATTGGAAACATTTGGGATTTTTTTAGATGTAATTAATTAGGATATTGGTTACGATGTTGCCAAAGGTATGTTACATGTTTTTGCATGTACAAAAGGCATGTTCATCATAACTTTTATTGCCTATCACCTTAACTATGGATCAAGGTCTGATTACTTTCAACAATATAATAGAAGACCATATGCCTAACATGTTTTTGGTTAGTGGTTCTATCATATACTTGTCCTAGCTTGTCCTATAAAAATAATCAGTAACTAAAATATGAATGGAAATTTGTGTTTTGGACACTTCAAAAAAGTAGAACATGAACATTTATGTTGCTTGTTGTTTTGTTCTGATCTAGAGTTGAGTATGGGAATATGGTGAAGGTTGGTTTTATTGACCTAGTTGACTAGGGAGGTAAAAATATAAAACATCGAAAATCAAATTTTTAAAAAATTAAGGTTAAGTTATAAAACATTGCAACTTTGGGTCTTTTTTCAACCAAGCATATAGTTTGTGATATAAATCACTCACTTGTGAAGGTTTGTAGGGTTGATTAAAGGGATACAAACCTTCACACTTGCGAGTGATTTATATCACAAATTACATGCCTAGCTAGAAAAATATTCCATTGTCAATATGTCCATGGATGTAAATTTAAAAACAGATATGTTCAGAGTAACACAACCACATAAAGATTGGCATTGTCAAATCACCATGCCTTGTGACAAAAGCTTTTAAACTAGCACTAAACAAGATAGAAGTCCTTTGTTTCAATTCATTTTTTGTTATTTATCATGTTTTTCAAATGTTTACGCATTCACAACTTTGTAAGATTTCTCAAATGAAATTTGATCACTAATCATGGCATTTATTTTTGTAAATGTAGATGGGGGAAGTTGTGCATGGACTAGGTCACAATTTGAATAATTATGTTTACAATGAATAATCATCACAATGTAGTTAAATGGAGCAAGTGCACACATCAAATCAAGTTCAAAGAGGCATGTACTTGTTTTAGCTTGGGCCATGAAAAGGCAAAGAAACATATAGGACCTTTGATGGATAGTATTTTAAAAACATTGAAACAAAACCATCGCATTAGTAAATTGGTGTCTACTTATGTTGTATCATGCATCAAGGTTTATTTAAATTACTATATTTTGCTAATTATTTTAAGATACACTTTTTAAATCTTCAAAACACATGGAATCGTATATTGAATGTTGCATTTTGTAATGTATTTTTTCATGTTATTTTTTTCACAATTTTCTTGCACTTCAATTGTTGGTGATTTACAATTTGGTAATCATTGGGGTTTATGAATACCAAAATGATAGTCGCAATGAGTAAATTACTACATTTTTTGTGAGAAAAAAATGTTATTCAATTTGAAGCATATATAATATCACAAAATCAACAAATCACATTAGTGTTTTGTTAAGCTTCAAAAAAAGACACAATTCTTTCAATGATTATTTATTGGTATGATTCTAATCAATCTTTTAATTAAAATACCATTTTTTACATATATAATTAGTTTTATTGATTAGTTTTTTTGACTTTGCCTATTAAAGAGGTTTTTATTTTTAAATGTGTTTTGACTTTAAAATGGGGCGATAATGGTCATTACATAGTTTATAATTAAGCTATGTAAGACATATGTTCCATTATGTCAAGAACCCCCAACATGGTCCATTATGTCTTACATAGCTTGTAAGACTTATGCATAATGGACCATGTTGGGGGTTCTTGACATTACAAAAAACTCCAATTTGCACAATTGGAAAGTGTAGTTCCAAAGCCACGTAAGGTTTTTGTTTCCATGTTTGTGACGTGCAAAAATAATAATTTTTGTTTTTTTAATTGGCTTTGAACAATCATAAGATGGATTTCATGTGTACAATGACCTTACTTTTCCAATATATTGTTTTGTTGCAAGGGTAGGTTACTTACCATCAAGTGTTAATCATATGGGGGTTTTTGAAGGAAAAAAAGCCAAAAGATTATTGGACCAAACAATATGATTTACAATATCATGTATTGCTCTTTTAGAGTTTGGAAAATCAACCATTTCAATAGGCAAAGGAATATGTTAATAGTAGTGGGGGTGTTGTTACATGATGTAATCCCTCATGATTGTCTTGAAGATTTATGTGGTGAGGAAAATTGGTTGGAGCAAAATGCAAATGAATGCAAGCATGGGCTCACAATGGGAAGCTAAAAAAATTGCATTTTTGGTTGGAAGAAGAATTTATATAAATATGGTGTTTATGGAAGGTACGGAAATTAGTCTTCGATGTTTAGGTTTTGGCAAATGAACTATTAATGTGTTTTAAATAATAATTTAAAATGACTTATTTACATCAATGATATGTAAGTATGTTCATCATGATGTTGAAGTCATAGGAAAGGCTCACGATTTTGCCTACACATTCATTATTTATTTGAAATCATCATTTCCAAAAATGATGGCGGGTCTTGAATGTAGAAAGGCAAGACTAAATATCAAGGACAATGAAGGTTGGATTGTGGAAGGATTTCCTTTCAGAACATTTGCATTGACACAAAACTATGAAATCAAGGTCCATCAAGATGAAGACAATGATGGCATTTGCTTCATCTTATGGTTGTGAAAAGATAATTTTTCATTTCAGTTATATTATATTAAATTATTTAATAAAAAAATAATTTGATGCTAATTTTTTGTATGGTACAAGAACTATGGAAGATCAGATGAAGGAGAGGCATTTTTTGCTTTAGAGTATGAAATTAAATTTAAAGCTAAAGGGGAATTGTTGTCATGTTACATGTTGATCAAGTTTATCATTGTACATTAACAAATCAATGTGATGGCCAATTTGGTATGGCATGTTTCCAAAAAACATCAATTAAAAACCATCTTAAACTTTTTTTTATTCATGTTATAATGAATAAAGTGAAGCATTTGATGAAATACTTTGATAATACCAACATAATTAAAATGATGATGTTTAACAAGTTTAAAATCTCTAAGCCTTTTTGAGGTTGAAATTTTCCTTTTACATAGAAATATGCAATTGGAGGTTATAAAGGTGATCAAACCTTTTTTTGGAATTTTTGAGGTATTTTGATGCATGACATGCTCACAACATGATGGTCATCATGTTGGATTCACATTTCAAGGATTCGCAAATTGTGGAAAACTTGGTGGGACATGGGAACATAATCTAGTTGGCATTTGACTATGATGTGAAGGTTGTCATTCCTTGTTTACTATTGTGTTTTGATCAACTAGACCTTGTTGCCAATGAATCTATTACAACAAGAATTGATGTTATAGGATTAGAAGAACTATTAGATCTTGAAGAAAATATAGTTGTTGTGGGGGTTTCAATTGAAAAATCTTCTTAAACACTAATCATTGGACAATTGTTTTAAGAGGCTTTCTATCCTTCATTTGCATGTGCCAATCCATTAACTTGGTGGTGAATCCATGAAAGCTAGTTTTCAAATGTGATTTTTTGTGCAAAACAAATTCTTGAAATCTCATGTTCACAAATAAAAACTGAAAGAATGTTTAGTCTTGTTGGGGTGTTGATAAACATAAGGTGCTTTTGCTTGCAAGTGGAAAACATGGATTAAATTATTATTTTAGTGAAGAATTGGCCTAATGACCTTCATGCCAATTGTAAGCCAAATTCAAACTTGAAATAATACTTGAAAATGAAAAAGTTTTTGGTGAAAAAGAATTATAACTTGATTAAAGAACATAGTTTTTTTGAAAAATTACAAGTTGATGATGATTAATTTTATGAAACAAGGGTGAGTTTGTGTGTTGTGCTATTGGGGAAAGAACTTGTGTAACAATTGAACAAAGTTTTTCATAAAACCAAGTTCAATTTCCCTACTAGTTATTTTGTTTTGGATTTTGTCCATGTTGATTTTGTTCTAGGAGGCTAAGTTGTATTCTTACAGTGAAACCTGCCTGGATTGAACACCCCTATGTTCAGTTCAAAGTGTTCAAAGTAAGAAGGTGTTCATTTGACAGTAAAAATTGGTGTTTTATTGGGTTTTGTGAAAGGACCGATCGATTATCATAGTCTTGGACGTTTGCATTCAATGTTTTACGAGATGCTTGCGCATTTGTGACAATAGTGGAATGACTTCATCCAATTGCTTAACTGCTGTAAAATCTAAAAGAATTTGAAGTGCTTTTAACGCTTCCGTGATTGTTGGCTTGGGTAGCAAAATTTCGGGTTCTTCCTCTTCAATCTCAAGTTCCACCTGTGGCGCAGACAAGATTGCTTCTTCCCAACCATCATCCAAAGTATCAAAAGCTAGAATTTCCTCAATTACAGTTTCTTCCTCCACTTCTATTCCTATTACTCTAGCAAGATGGAACATCTCTTCTTGATCTTGAACCGGTCGGTCATCTTGTTTTGGTTTTACTGCATCTTCATTTAGACCTGCCTTTCGGAAGCAGTTTTTAATGGTTGAAGTAGCGACTTGGTCCCAACTTTGAAATACCTAATCAACGGCGTCACCAACATTTACCTTTTTTATAGCATCAGCTAAAGCAGTCACATTTTCATGGGATAAAAGAAATTCAAGAAGCATCTTGCGATATTTAACCTTAAAGTTTCATATGATTCCAGAGTCCAAAGGCTAGGTCCTTGCTGTCGTGTTTGGTGGAAGGAAAACAAACTTGATGTTGGAAAGTTCCATTTTTGGATGACAAGGAGCGTTGTCAAGAAGAATAAGGGCCTTCCAATTTTCGATCTGCATTTTGGCATTGAATTTTTGAAGATATTCTAGAAATATCGTTCCTATCATCCATGCTTTGGAATTTGCCTTCCAGATGACTCGACGAAACAACTGTTTGTTGAAAGCTCGTGGCATTTGTGGCTTACCAGTCACCAGTGGCTTAAACTTCTCACCAATTGCTGAACAAAAAAGAGCAATGGTAAATCTCTCCTTGGCTAGCTTGCCTGCTTTGCACTTTTCTCCTTACAGTACCAAGCTGTAGTTTGGCACACCTTTCCAGAGAAGTCTAGTTTCGTCCACGTTCTAGATATCCCTTGTGTCATAGCCTTGAATAATGTTGGGCAAGTTTTGTTTCTAGTGGTTGACGACATTTTCGTCCATTCTAGCGCTTTTTTTAGAAAACAAATGAAATTGTATATAGTGGCGCTTGTGAAACGCCTCCAACCAACCATTCAATACCTTGAAATCGTTCAAACCAATGTTGGTCGCCACTTGTAGAGCTTTGGTTTGCAAAATTGGGCCAGAAATGGGAATGTTTCGACAACGAATGTTGGCGAACTATTTGTAAATTCTTTCATCTATGACCTTGTCGTTGTCGCTGATTCACACAGGTCTTTTCTAAGAAAGACTTGTGAATTCAAAAATAGAACTTATAATCTCGCTCTTGTTCTTTTTCCAGTTGACAATCGTATCGACGGAGATAGAGTACTTTGTAGCGCAAGCTCTCACAAACATCCCACTGTCCAAATCTTGTAATGCTTTGGCCTTCTTTGCTAATGTTTTTTCGGTGTACTTTCTCTTCCCATTCATGGTTCGAGTCTCTCTTCTCTTTGAGCAACACTTGAATGCGTTACAACTATTGTATGAGGAAATCAAAATGAATTGTGAAATGACCGTTGTACTCACAGAGTGACTCACGTAGGTGTTCAATGTGATGAGGACTATTTCAGTGGAGCGTTCCAGAATTTGTCTTCAATGTTCAAAGTTATGGGGGGTTCATTATGAGAAGGTGTATTAATATGGCCAAAATCATCGTGCGTCACGAAATGTTCAATGTAAGGAAGGGTCCATTGAGAACGAGTGTTCAATCTGACAATTTTCACTGTATAAGTTTTTTTTTAAAAGCAACAATACCATTTTTTTAAAGTATTAGAAATTTGATATGCATACCCTTTGTGCATATTTTTAAAATTGAAAACCAGCATAATATTCATAATTGACAAAGAAATTTTTCAAAAAATGGATTTATAACCAGCTGGTGTAATACTTATTGATCGAATACTTATTGTTCTTTGTAAAAAAGAAGAAGGGGGGGGGGGGATATGCTTTATTGATATCCACAGGGTGGGTCTAAAAGTAGATAACCGGCCAACACGGGAGCAAACGTGGTTTTTGCGTCAAAGAGTCAGCTGCATTTAATTCGTTGCACCTGTTTAGTACTTGCAGACCGGAGCCAGGCTTGCTCCAGTACTGCCCGGAAATGAAGAAAAGGTGGCGTTCTACAAGTCAAGGGCAGAAAAAAACAAACGCGTTTTCTTTCCAAACACCCAAGATGCATTCTTCTTCCTCTTCTTCTTCTGAAGCTTTGCACCTCTCAAACTTCATTAGATCTGCAGTTTCGTTGGCCGCATCTGCAGTTGCAAACTTGTATCGTCTTGCGTTGTGTCTGTATTCCTGCTATTTCTGTGCTTCTCTTCCATTCTCTGTTTTTGTTTCGGCGGGTTTTTTTTGGTGGTGTATCGGTGGTGTTGCGAAAGGGAGGGGGTTTTGTGCGTCGTGAGTTGTGGAGTAGAGAGAAAGCCGAAGAAGAAGGAGGAGGAGGAGGAGGAGGAGCCATGGAGGCGGTTGACTCAGTCGTGAACCCTATCAAGGAGTTTGCAAAGGACAGTGTGCGTCTTGTAAACCGATGCCACAAGCCTGACCGCAAAGGTATGTTGTTCGCCTGGACCCCTTCTTTGCGATCCTTCTCAGATCCCTAGACACACACCCCAACTCACTAGCCAACATCCAGTTTTGTCCTTGCTACTCCGCTGCAATATTGGCTCTCTGTAATGTAGTAGATCCGTCACTGCGCATAGAGGTTTCAGAACGACGAACATCCGACCGACCGACCGACAGAGCGCTGAATCTAGTCTGTGCAGTTCGCCTTCCTCCAGATCTGTCAGAAGACAGCCGATAATATCCTTGTTGGCTGGTTCTCACGGGAAGCTTGCTTGTGTTTTTGCTTTAAAATCCCGCTTGTTGCAACCTGGATGTTATCTATGTCTCCCCACATGTGGCCACCTGCCTGTAGAACAAGGTATCCATGTCGGCCATGGAGGGAATAGCACACAGCAAGCAGCCAAGCAAAAGCGGATATTGCAGGGACCATGTGCACATGGATGGAGAGGTTTAGTTGCTCTATCAGGATGGTGGTGGTTTGCATAAAATTACACTCACAATCCAAGCGCTAAGTTTTGTGGCAGCTTGATTGAAAAGTGAAGGAAACTGACCAGAGTGCAAGACCTACTCTTATTTATGATGTTGTCCACATGTGTATGAAGCCTATGAGTAGTGCAGATCTCTGCTTTCCTTTGGCAAATTCATATAGTTCTTTCAGGTATAGCACCATTCAATCGGGCAGGAACGGTGAGTACACTGAGAGGTGTAGTTGCTCTGTCAGGGAGGTGGTTTGCACAAAACCACACTCATAATGCAAGTTCAAAGTTTTGCAGCAGCTTGATTGCAGAGTGGATAAAACTGACCAGAGTGCAAGACCTACTCTTATGATTGTTGCCGTGAGTAGTGCAAGTCTCTGCTCTCCTTTGGCACTTGTTAGATGACCTCGCTGTTTGGGTTTTCATTTGGTTCTGCTTGGGGATGGGTTTGGGTGCTTGTTTGCAGAGTTTTCCAAGGTTGCGTTCAGAACAGGTGTAGGCTGTGTGGTGATGGGCTTTATTGGATTCTTTGTGAAGCTTCTTTTTATCCCCATCAACAACATTATTATTGGCTCTGCCTAATCTGTGCATAGGTATGTGTCCTTGCTCTGGATTTTTCCTTTGCATTTGTGTTTTGCTACTTTCAGTGGACAAAAGAGTTGCAGAGAGATTTCTGTTCATGAAAACTAATGTTCTGTTTTGTGATTTGGAATTTGATGCTTTACAGGCTATTGGAGGAGGGTTAGGCAAGACATTATGTTTTGTCAGGACAGAATTTCAGTTGTGGTAGTGAGAAAGTGGAGGATGTAGGGAGTTGATGATGGCCATCTCTTGGTTGCAGGTGCAAGGAAAATTGAAGGATTCAAAGTTTGGAGCTCCTTGACAGAGTTCTGCATTTTTGGTATTATCACTTCTATTTCTCTAGATGGGAGAGTTTGCATCACTGTACTCTTCAGCAAGTAAGCTGGGTTTTGCAATTTGTAGCAAAGCTCATGTTATGTTTACAAGCACTTGCCATGTTTGTTTTCACAAACATGATTGTGAATGTTTGCTTATATTTGTGCTGAGCAAATGAAAATAATCTTTGTTTGGTATTCAAGTTTTCCTGCCACCATCAAGTCCACCCTAAATATAACCCTGGATATGAAGACTACTTTGTGCACTTTTTTCATTACCCATTCTTATGACCCCTCCTTTCCTGTGGCCAAAAACGTAAAATCATTTTACTAACAATTTCAGTTAGGACATGTGGGGTGCTCTTTTTCATGAGATTAGAAAACCTGTTGTTTTCCAAACTTTCTATAGTGTAAAGAAATGGAAACCAAATAGTTAAATCAAGTTAAATGTTTTCAACATCAATACTTAGGCAAATTTGGTGATTAGGGAGTTCATGGAGTACTACTATTGGAATCAAGGAATTACAAGACAACTCATAAAGGGCACAGCCATTGAATATTGTGAACTGCTTAGTGAATGATTATTTCTCAAAAGCTAACTCTTGAATACCTCCTGATGAATAATGTTGTTGAATTTAGAACAATATGTTGTACCATGGTTCGTGGACAATGCAGTTAAAAGTATTGATTTGGAATCTACTTTTGAAGTCCACCCAAATATGGATGCTTAATTATCATGAGAGAATCTCATAGAAAAATTTGCAACAAAACAGAAGCGCTATGCAAAGTTGTGTATTGTATGCCCTCCACTTCAAAATTGTCACTAATGAGAAAGAAAATTCCATTGATGAATTTGGGCTTACTTTGTACAAAGCTCTTGCAAAGTCTAGTCGCAATCTCCAAATATCTCATAATTTGGCATAGAACAAATCAAAATGAAATAAAATCACTTTGTTGCAAAGGATTATATGTCAACATTGATAAATTAGACATTGCATGATTCCATTTATTTGTTACATTTACATAATAGAATATGTTTATTTAGAAACATGAAATCATGATATTGTTTTCATGCTAAAGCTAACATTAATCTAATTCCAATCCCAAGCTTATCCAAATCTTCAAAAATAATTGTCTAGACAAAATCCTTGTTTAGGCATACCCAAAACATTCACAACCCTATACACCAAGAACTAAGAAAATCTACCATGCAATATCGTTCTCAACCTTATTTGAGAGAGTCTCACCCAACCAATAAGTAAAATTAAATCAAATTATCACTATTGTTTTCTAATTTGCTAATTTCTAAAGAGATAAACAACATGTATACAATACATGCATCATCTATCCACTTAGGTAATTTGTTTGTTTTGTTTGTTTTTCACGTTGAGATTTCCCAAATTGCTGGTCCCTATCACACCAAATCTCAACTAATACACCAGTTCTAATGCAAAATCCTTAATTGAATTTTTCATCAAACAAAAGTTTGAACATGATTTTTTGTTTAGGATTGTCAAAAGGACCAAGGAAAGGTTTGTATTTCCATCCCTTCAGCCATGTAACATTTGCACTATATCTTTTGATCTTTGGATGTTAAGGTGTAAGGTTTAAGGTCATTTGTTCTTTTGTTCATGTCGTCTATTTTTTGAATGATAAGTGGCATCCTTGTTCTATAACTATTGAATTTTTTGAGATCACAAACACATTTAGAAATGTCAGGGATTTATAGATGAACGATGTGCTTGCAAAACACAAGTTTAATGCCCATGTTCTTGCATATGTCAAAGATAAAGGGAATAATTTTTCCACCATAATTTTGGCATTAACCTTTGTTGTGTCCTATGAAATTTGGGGTTGTCAACACCTTTTGTAGGGGCTTATCAAGGGCATGTAGTGTCCAAATGTTGTCAATATGCCATAGATGATTACAATGTATGTGTTGGCTTGACCTCAATTTCAATCAAAGAAACACATGTCATTGTGACATACAAGTCATTGGCACTACTACGAGTTCACATGTGTATTTCAAATGTGACTAGATTGTTTGGCACTTGACTCCAATGAAACCCAAGATTTTGATAGAAATCATCAAGTCTTTTGGCAACAAATGCAAAAATAAGTGGTAAAAGTCCTAAACCTTTTCCTTCCATTTATGGTTCCTTTTTTAAAAATCAAATCTCACAACATGTTTGCCATGATGTTAGACCTTTGCTATAAGGGCTTGGGGTTAATCACTCAATTTGTTGGCAAACATAGAACATTGCAAATCACCAATGAGCATGACTGCTAAGTAGGGTGTAAACTTGCAAATATGACCCACACCCTTAGCCTTTTATAGTGTGATTATTAAGGAAACATTAGACGAATTTGTTCATTATCCATATTTTTATTAAAATTGCTTCCTTTTAAATTAATCAAATTCCAATTAACTTTATTAAATAAAATTCAAGTTAGGGTTCAATCAAAAACTTTATTACAAGTTAAGTCAAAATAAGTTCAAGTTAATTTTCCAAATCATCATGATTATTTTAAAATATTGTTAAATTAAAAATTCAACTTTATATTCCGTCTAAAATTAAAAATTAAAAATTAAGGGTATATTTCTGAAACAAGAGTATAAAAGCACCAAAATTGGTGATAAATAATAATGCATTAAAAGCATAAAAAGTTAGCTTCAAAAACCTCAAAAAGCTTGTGTCAATTGGTGTTACAAAAGGATTGTTAAAACTAATTACAATGCTAAGAAAATCCTTTTGGACATGCAAAAATTCTTTGAAATACTTCAAACTTTACAATTTTTATCAATACATATTAAATGATAATACATGAAAAGATTTCCATTTCACAATAAATTTTCACATGATTTGTTTCCATTTATACAATTTTTAGGATTAATTTCAATGATAATGGATTTTGTTTTTGTGATTGCACCTAGTATTATTATTACTACAATTTTTTTTTTTTATCAAACAATTATATTATACACATGGCAAATGTGACACCCATGTGAAATTGTCCAATTTGACTATTGTGACTAAAATTAATTATCCAAATATGGCAACTTATGACTATAGTGCTACTTTTGATGATGTGGTAACCAAATGCCCTATTGCGATGTAAAAGGTTTCAAAATGTCAAATTTCAAAGAATTTTGAACCATTGATAGAACATGGCCCACATTTGATAAATTTTTCTATTTTCATTTCATATGTGAAAATAGTAGATATTTTAGAGGCCTATATAAGACTTGAACAAAATTATTTCATTTGACATGAAAAAAAAAGGTGAAGTGTAAGACAGGTCATGGGAAAAGTGAAGAAAAAGGTGAATTTTGGGAGTCCTTGGAGTGGATTCCTAGGACTTAAAGGGGGCACCCCAATCATTATGAATTGATTGAGGCATTTCAAGGTGAAAAGATGGTGAATGTTTCGTTACATACCATAGACATGAATGCTGAAAATGATAGTTTGTTTACATACCACTTACGTCAAAGTCACCATATGAGAATGAAAACATGTAGTCACAAGGTAATGTGGAAGAATTTCAAGAATGTAAAGAATTTCAAGAACACAATGCAAACATTCTTTTGCCATGAATGTTTTGCATTGTGTGGTGAATTTATTTGCCAAAAGTGTGGTGAACTTATTTCAAGATTCAACAAAACCACTCCCCAACAACAACTAGTGGCCTCCTATTGTCATTCTTGTTGACACACCATCAAAACTTGTAACAAGAAATATTAGGGTTAAAAGGAAGTGCAACAATATGTTTTCTCTAATCATTAATTGAATCCACTAACAAAATTAACAAGGTTCTTGTCGATGTAATGGA
>Ga0116227_10007680_pt1 | contig 20875 bp, 16 predicted proteins | sample S1TSphgellanicum_FD_89693 | JGI IMG/M metagenome (GOLD analysis project Ga0116227, IMG submission 89693) | Host-associated microbial communities from peat moss isolated from Minnesota, USA - S1T2_Fb - Sphagnum magellanicum MG | ecosystem: Host-associated > Plants > Peat moss > Unclassified...
AAGACCGGGCGGGGGAAGCTCGACAGGTGCATTATGCACCAGGTTCACACTAGTATTCTCAAATACAACTTAGTACCTAGTGATGCGCCCCCAAGTTCCTTGTTAGACCCAAAAAGGGTCCAACTATGCTAAAAAACAAAAATGGTTAGAACTTGGTGCCGCTCCCAGCTTCTAACACTAAAGGGGGTGAGAGGGGTGTGATGAAAACTCCGAGATTAGACTAGGAAAAGGGACAAGCTATTTAGTTATTCAGTCTTGCATCCAAAACCAACCAACAAGTTAGTTAAAACTCATTATGCACACTCTTGGTGTTGGGACAAGCCACGGGCAACCTTAAACTCACTCGACTCACCACGGCCCAGACTCAGGGGAAGCCACCACCTTCCCCCATATAGTATTCTCTGCGTCTCTCTGCCACACTTGCATCCAAATGGCACTTTTTCCCGGGACTCCCAAAGTGGAATCCTGAAACTGTCTCGGTTTGGACTCTTGAGACTTTGGGCGTTCATAACTTCTTGCCCCGACCTCTGATTGGGACAAGGTCTAAAGCAAACTTGTAGATCTCCTTGAGAACTTTCCATCGATGTGTTGCACTCCACCTGCACAGACCAGAATCGAGTCAATTCCCGATTTTTAGTGGTTGGGAGTCAATTCGGCCCCCTTCTTTCGACCATAACTTGTGCTGTAAATGTCCAAATGGTTCATGCGAGGCCATTTTGGACATCTACACTCCGAGACCTTTCCAACGGTATAAAAAACACCTCAATGCGAGGTTTTTGACCCCTACAATCGAGTTCTGAGTTTTTGAAAGTCCCGGAGGACTCCCAAGTCCCATTTTCGGGAGTGTGAGTGGCGACCTCACACTTCCCTCAAAGTGGGGTTGCGACACCTAGTGTCCTTTCTTGATGAATATCTCCACAACTTTTTAACATTTTCAAACAATTTTGAACCTTTAATTAAGAAATCCTTTGAGTAGAAACCCAATTTTGTCTATCAATTCTTTGAATGTCCCCAAGTCATAGACCATGTTGATCAAATGTACATTTGTTATACACTAGACCAATATGTTCAAGAAAACAAATTTTTGCCCTTAACTGTAGGGACTTCATTGGATTATCCTATGGGTTGATAAGTTTCTTACCATTGCGAATGTAATCATGGTCATGAAGACCCCAAACATCTTGAACCTCATTTAGTCCAATAGACATCAACGACTTTGGTCATTCAATTTTCAAATGAAAACCTTGTTGTATGGTATAATCTACTAGCATTAAGTAGTGTTTGCAATTGTCACTGTCACTTGCATGCCCAACAATGGTCCCATAATGGCTTAACATTCTAACTTCCATTAGACATCTATAACACCCCATTGTTGCCAAACCTAATTAACATTGAAACAATTACAACTACAACACACAACAAGAACCAATCTTGGCAACTTTTCATGCAAAGGATTCACAATCATGACTCATGCAAAACTTGCAATTTTGTTATTTGTGAAAGCTTCAAGGACAATGTTATACCCGACCTCTCCAATTCCAATAACATGATTGAAATTAATCACATAACAATGATTTTCTTTCGCACCACAAAATCCAATTAGATTATCACCTCTAAAATCCCATCAAACTTTAGACTTGATTTAAGTTTCATTTTCATCCAGTATAATAGGGATAGGTCCACCAATGTTATGAACTTATTTTGCCTCTTTATAAATCTCTACTACACATTTGAAAATAACAACATGTTCACCAAGTACAAATTGCACACCTTTTTTGTTAGCTTTCTTTATTACCTTTTAGTTTGGTCTAGCAAAGTTTAGTTGATAGAAATCACACATGCATTGCCCACCATACATCTTCATAATTTGGGCAAAGCCTTTGCTATTCATACTCCACTTGTAACCTTTTTTGTTCCAATTTAAATTTCCTGCAACATCTTTTAGAAAATCCCACAAGGCAAGTTTCCCACCAAAAACATTTGTGCGATGGGTAGCAATATATTACTACAAAATTGAAACACATCTTTTTTCTTTAAACATTCAAGTGAACTAACTTTCAATGATGGCCTAGACATCTTCAACTGGGCAACCTTGCCCTTTTGATACCAAGGCACAAACTTGGCAGCTCGATGTTTTTTACAAATGGCACGACTATGGGCAGATAGTTCATGAATAGACAATGACCTTAGCCTCCTACCAAACCTTGTTCCCTTGGCACCTTTCTTTACAATGGCTACATCTTTATGAATTACATTTTTTTCTAAAATCAGGTTTCTGTGGAATTTGGGAGCAAGCATCACAAGTGAGGTTAGTGAATGGTTCATCAAAATTAGATATCCATGGATAGTTTTTATGTCTAAAACAACCATCAATTTTGTACTCTCAACATCCTAATTTCAACTCCACTTTTGTTTGAGGTTTAGCAATCCATGTAGACCTAGGAAGAGGGTCTTGCAATAAGCTATGAACTTCAAAGATTTTGTTTGTGGAATACTTGCAAGTCCTTGACCAATAACCCCAACACAACGAACCAAGTATAAAATCGATATTACCTTTAGGTTCTACATCAATATTGGTAGATTTGTTTGAATTTAGTCATCAATACAAATTCCCTTGGTTCTTTGAAACACCCTTGCTAGATGTTGAAAGGTTCCCTTTCTACCCTGTCAATAAAACTAATGTTATAGAGCTCTTCATACTCAAAGCATCTTCAATTGTTTTTGCTTGTTTGGTCCTTTCCATTTGATTTTTCAAATTTCCTTCCAATTTTTTTTTTGGAGGGCATTGTTGAAAGAAATCATTGCAAAAGGTACATCTTACTTTGTACCAAAATGCTTTCAAGTCTAATGATTTTGGATCACTAACTAAAACAAAAAGTTCATCTGTGGCAAATGGTGCATTAATAAACTCAATAATTCCTATGCCCTCTGTAACAACCCTCTTATGGTCTTCATTTGAAAGATAAACATTAAAAGAAATTTGGAAATTAATGACTACAATTTTAGTTGCAAAAGACAACTTTTAGTCGTAATGGACACATGCAACTACAAACCTTAATCGTCTTAGACAAGTGGCAAAAGATAGCCAATCGTAAAAAACTCCATGTGGCATGTATAATCACCCCTGTAGTTGCATATCATTTGCAACTCCAAGGATTTTTCATCCATTGACTAGTCATAGGACTATGTGACTATAGATATGACTACATAAAATATTGGGCAACATTTTTTATAAAAAAAAACTTAAATGATTTAATATATTTTTAAATCACATTTATCAATTAAATTATTTATATTTATATAAATAATGCAATATAATAATTTATATTGTTGGTATTTTCATAAAATTTCAACCTATGAGTTCTTGACGTGTGTCACTACTTAGATTGGGCTAAAAACCTAAGTTAGGTAAATAGATAGGTCACATATTTTAGGTACTTAGGCTAGGTACCAAGCCTAGGTTAAATAGCCTAACTATGTAAGGGACATATGGTCAACATACCATCGTTGACCACAACTATGTATTTTGTGAAGTTTGATCTTTAGACTCCAAGGATGGATATCAACTCCTTTGTCATCAAACCACCCCACTTGATCTGCAAATATAATGCAATGCATTTTATTTAACCCATACTTGACTTTAAACATTGCATAAACATCAATTTCAATATTTCATATTTTATTGATATTTGTCCAAATGGAAAAAATTAAAGTTGATTTTTAAAATACTTTCAATGACATACATGATTAAATATATATTTTCTTCCAAAAATGTACATTAATTTGAATAATTTTTTTCTGAATTTTGTTAAATTGAATTACATTTCAATGATGATTTGCTAGAATTTATTTTTCAAGCACATGATTTATAAATGAGAAATATTTTACAATTAATATTTAATAATAAATAAATAATTTATCTCCCACATATTAACCCTTCATGTCATTAAAAGAAATTATACAATGTGTTTATGATATATCATAATTTTAATTAATTCACAGATCATGTTTATAAATGGATAATATATCTATCACATTTCAAAAAATAATATTTTTTAAAAATGTCAGTTATAATATTTATGATGTATAAGTTTTTTATATTTTAATCTAAATGAAATTTAGTAATGTTAGATAATTATTGAATTTGATAGAATTTTAAGTTTTATATTTTACAAATATAATATATAAATTTTATCTAAATTTATGGTAAAATTCTTATGATCAAATAAATGATATATTTTTTAGACATCTTAAACTTCTATTTGATTAAAATATATATAATACTTGATTATGATTATAATAAGTTATAATTTTACCAATAAAATTTAATTTACATGTATAATATAATTAAATAATCATCATATATAATATTTATAAATAGATCATAATTCAAATATGTTTAATAAAAATATAATAATTTTTATTGTCAATGTCAATAAACAATACAAAATACCAACAAACAATTAAACACAAGTTGATTATTAAACAAATATTATATTTCCAAAGATGCCACATATATTTAATCATCAAAATATTGTAAATGGAAAAATTATTTGCCCTATTTGCCAAAACAATTATGACCAATCGTGAAAAAAATTAGGTTTTCATGCATCCAAGGATCCATCCACAATATTGGATGAAAAATGTGATTTTTCATTTTACTTTTTCATCCAAACATGTAATAGTCATAAATTATAATCACATTTGTAACTTCATTCGATTATATCAACACTATAGTTGCATATGTGACTACAACAATTACATATATGACTACACACATTTACGACTAAAATGATACATAGGATTAACCCAATTGTAGTTGTGAAAGTAGTTAATTTGGACATTAGTTGCATCTATAATCATAACCATACGGTTGGAATGGACAAGATTTCTTCTAGTGAAATGGTTTTCCTTTTAGGAACAACAAATTGAGGATGGGTAGAAAAGTGTACACCTTTTCTTCAACATTAATTTCAAACATGTACAAATGACATTATATGGCTCTTCTTGAAATTTCCAAAGAGATTATTGATAAAGGACTTACTATGGTCACCACTAATTCCTCCAAATTCCTTACAACATTCTCCACACCATAATTTCACAATACCTATATCATTTTGGTCCCAAGATTTCAAACTCTAGAGATGGTCATTAAGTGATATTCCTATTAGCTCTTTTTCAACTTTTCAACTACAACCAAGTATTTTCCCATTATTTATTGTGGGATTAAAATAGACTTCAAATTTGACTCAATGATAGAACTACCTTCCACACTTATTGTAGATGATGTTGGTGGAATTTGTTCTATGGATAGGTCCAAGTCATAGCCCAACTCGAGTTATTTGATGGCTCCATGACCACTTGACCCAAAAGTACCAACCCTTTGTCATTTTGCCCCATCTGATGGAACATTAGTCATTGGGATGACAAAAACCTTTAATCCGATCTTGTTGAATTTTTCCAATTTTGTCTTGATTGTGTAATTTGCCTCAACATCCCAAAATTGAAAAGGTCATTCCACAATCTCTGCTTGCTCTAGCAAACATTGAAGTCCAACATAAGATTGATCCTTAGAAATAGTAAGAGGACCAAAAAGTTCTAAAACCCAATCATCATCATTGATGGTAAAAAGTTTGATTTTTAATGACATTATGAAAGATGCAAACCTTGTTCGTGAAAATTACTTGGATGCTCGTCTTGGTCTCATAACATCAACAACTAATTTCCACAAAACAATAGCAAACATCAAATTTAAACCTTTGAGTGTGTGGAATGACCAAACAAATTGATATATAATTTTAGACTAAACAAGAACATAACATGTCCCCACCTCCACACACACACACATTTAGGTTCATCTACTATTATAACTATGATTAGAATGATTAAAAAGTTCCTTTGATATTCAATCTAACACTTGCACACATCACAAAAGAACAAACTCATCATTTTCACAGAATGACCTGCATAACCATTGTGCAACAAGTCTAAATCATAACTAGGAAAAGAGATTACCATGGCAATAAAGAATGCATTCTTTAATAGATCTACATTGTCTTATATGATTTGGTTAAGGACCTAGAACATTACATGTACTTTCCAAAAAAAACATCCAATCTTCATTAAATCTTTTAAGCAGAGCTAGATGTTGACTCTAACAAAGTTCCATGATTGTACATCAAAATCATTGAAAACAAAAAGGAAGATTGTTGGAGGTAATTTATTTGACTGTTGTTGATCTCTAGCATGTCCATGAAAGGGATGATCCCATGGTCATTAGTTAGATCCAATTTCAAATGGGGAAATTTTTAAATACAATAACCGGTTTCCAGTAGGCTAATACCACCACCTCTTTTGATTCCCAACAATGTGCCGACATCCCATAAACATTAGTGATGGATTTTAGAATATCATTGTTCAAATGCATCACATGGAAAACATTTCCAAGATATAAGACACATCACAATATAATGTGATTATAGTCTTCATTAACTTGATGTAGGCAACATATTTTTGACAGTAGGAAGGTGCTATGAATAGATTGCCAAAGACTTGGTAATGAAATGATGGATTACTACTAGCTGTCTGATAAAGGAAAGGTGATCCACCATATATGGCCCTAGTTGATCCTATTGTTGGCCTGCACCAATATATCCATACCCAATCTCAACAAAAATTGCAAAAATCTTTTGAAAGCTCTGATATTCATAACTAGCTAATGGCAAAGGACACAAACACAAGAATCAAAGTTTTGTGATCCACTTCATCTATCAAAAGGTGTAAAACATGTAGACAATGATTTTGGGTACTTGACAATGCAGATGAACACATAAGATACACAGGTCGGTGAATGACTTACAAGTGGTTGGAATACCCATATCCTCATCCAAAATTGCAACACAATCATGAGGAATAAACATATCACTCCCAAGAAAGTTACATAACATCTTGTGCTTACAGAACTAACAAAATGAAATTCAAGCGGACTAACATACATGAGTCCCAACTAACATATTAGGACTTAGGAATTTCTAAGATGTTATGGACCTTGATTTGCAGGAGCTTGGTATGGTGGTAGGGGTTGCCCCCATTGTATCTCCACTTGAAGGAGTTGCTTGTAGTGTCCCAATACAAAATTGCGACGCTATAACACATACAATGGAAACAACTTCAGCTCTCATATATTGTTAGAGCCTTGATGGCATTAACCATTTCAAGAACTTTACACCATTAGTGAGGGAGCAATGACTTGGCCTCCGTCTCAACAATATACATACAAACTCAAACCTTTTCAGAAGGCAAGCTCCAACAAATAATGATATCAACTTTTTCCTAAGAATGTAGCCTCCACTTTTGCCCCAAAAGGTTGAAAACATGAAGATGTAATAAAAGAAAAATAAATTGACCATCACAAGGTAAAAGAGATTGCAATATGAATCAAAGTGATCATACATGAGCTGGTGGGGAGTCATCATCGAATGGGTTTTGAATCCTAAGTGGCAGACCATTAGATTATTGTTTTGCCTGCAAACAAAGAATCTCCTTGAAGTTTATAATGTGTACAATGTCCAATACCTAATAGTTTCATTAAAAAAATAGGTTTGCATGAATGTAGTGGAGTTTATCCCATTGTCAACAACCCAAAGTGTAGATGGTCCAAAAACAAAACTCATTACCAACTGTGCTCCCACTTGTTCAAATGCACTACCTTGTAGGCCTTGTTGTGTTTCCACTCCTATATCTATACAAGCTGTTGGTGTAAAAAAGTCCTAAAAGTTGAAGGAAAGAATATGATCAGTTATCAGTTAAGTCCAAATAAATAATCTTTTTCATCCAACACATCCATTTTATGTCTACACTTTAGTGTTTAACACTATTTGAAATATTCTCAAAAGTTGCACTTGTTTTTCTTCTAGTCAGAGTTCTAGGTGAAGTTAAAGCTTGATCTGGGTACCAAACACAACTTGGGCTTTTCATGCGAATTCAATATTCTTCCACAATTTGAACAAGTAACTATTTTTTTAAAAAAATAAAATTAGATCTGAAATGTCCACCATGTAGTCTTCTCCCTCGTCCTTAGAAACCCACTTGAAAAACACCATCTTAAAACTTTTATGAATAATCGATTGTATCAAAACCCAACTTTCAAGGAGCATAGGAAACAATAATTAAGATATATACTTGGGGAATCTCACAATGATGTCCAGTCCCATCAAATGCTACAAATGTTTATGATTTCTAGAGGACCTAGTTGCAACTATTGTAACCCACCTTGTGTGGAAGATGGAGTTGGTGTTGAGACATTGGCTAACATATTTAGTTGTTGCAAAAACAACACACATATAGTTAAAAACATTTTGGTTACAAAATTGAATAGAATATCTTGGAGAAACATTGAGTGGAATGTGTAGGTGTGCTTTAACAAGCCATTAAACATTACCAAATGCATCCTCCTAGACCTCACTTCAGTTGCAATAAACACAATTGAAAGAGTAGTTGATGGTTATGTTTGAAAGGCAAACCAAACATCAGCTACACCTAAACTCGGAGTTCAACCCATAATAGCCCATTGTGTTGAACCATTTGTAATGCTCAACGTAAAACTATTGGGATAACCACTTGGAGGAGCACTTGTGGTAGTTAAATCAACAGTTAAAACACTAATGGTACTAAAAGACACATTGCTTGCTTGAACCCCAAGAGAAAATGGGTTAGAAATAGGTTTGATTGTTGAATTAAGTGCAAATGGGTCAGCAACTTCAGCACTAGCTTGAAAGGGATTGCTTGGTGGGTCTAATGTAGGTGGAAATGTAACAAACATTGTTATATTGGGTTTAATAGGTTGGAATGGATCATCTATAGTGCCATTTGCAACAAATGAAAAGGGGTCCATGATGGTTGTGGTTGTAAGGGTGCAAATGGATCCAAAGTAGGTGTGGTTGTTACAATAGATTCAGGTTCAAAATTGATAGGCAAGGGGATGGTGGGGGGGAAGAAGCACTTATTGCACACCATTACATTGTGTGTAGACAAATATGGAAAAGTTTGTGCAAACATATTGAGGTCCCTATCAACCCAACACTCTCCAAATTAGTACCATTATGTGTTTTCATTGTTAACACAAAATCCCAAAACCAAACAATTTTTCAAGTCAATTCCCTTCCTTTGCATTGTGTGTGTTAAGAAAATGCCTTAACCATAATGGTTTGAGAGCATAAGTATCTGTGATTTCTATGCAAGTCAGCTAATCATTTTCCTTTGATCTCTTGTCATCTTCACACATCTGAAACTTCATGTGTGAGGTAGTGAAAAAATCTATACTTCACCCTATATTATACTAACTATTCCCAAGCTACCAAGATAAAATTATCTCCAATATTGCCTATGGATCCCTTTATCTATGAAGAAGAATCTTCCCATTTCATAGTCAAAATTTTGTATGTGGATATGGATAAGAAAAAAAACATCCATGAAACATTCATAGACCCCATTATAGATGGAAAATGATTTCCTAGGCAAGAAAATCTTCATGAAGAAACCTAAAAGTCATTCAAAAGTGCATTTTTGTGCATGGGTTTCCTAATCTTAATAAAGCCCGAAAAATGGAAGAGGGGAAGGATGTTAACCACATTGTCACAAGTGATGTAATGCTTGTTTTGGGGCCTCTTTAAAAGCTTCTTGATCATCATTTCATGTTGTTCATCTTCCTTCATCATGTTCCCCATTTTGCCCAAATGCTGCAAAAACAACTACAACTCTTTTGGTCACCAAAAGCTATCACCTATTATTTACAACTTCTAAAATCTCCCACTTGACTATTAATTTATGTGCCATCATCAAATGTCAACCCCAAGTAATCAATTCGACTAACATAGCCAATATGAACACAAAATAAATATAGGCAAGCCAATTTTGAATGGTATCATCAGGAAGTCCAAATTTGTTGAACTGTTATACTGAAACAAATTGAGTGGTAGTTGATCCCTAAACATCCCACCACACAACATTTGTGTGATACACAAAACATCATATTTGCTCTAATAAGGTATTTTTGGGTTTAGGTTGCATCCCAAATTCTTTTGTTGTTATTCATCAACCTTTACAATCAAGCCTACAAAGGATTCATGGAGTTGAATCTTGAAGGAAATATGATTCAATGATGATTTCATCCTTAAAACTTGCAACTTGGACTAATACTCTAGGTTCAAAAGGTGCATGTAGACAAAGTTTGGACACAACTTGGGGCATTAATGTTTGTCTAGGTCCATATCACAACAAGTTTTTTCATTGATGTTGGGTTGTTTGTCAGCTTTTAGATCTTGTGTCTAGAAAGCATGACAAAATCAATAGCATTTTAGGCTTACAGATGATCTATAAGTAGCTTTTGGGTTTGTTTGTTCAAAAGAAAAACTGAAAGAAATTGAGCTTCTTAATGAGAGAACTTCCTAATAGGGAGGTCCCATGGTTCACATTTGTTGAGGTCTACTTTTGTTATGGCATGCACAACAAAACTACTATTGCATACTTTCTAGGTCAAGTAGTAGTTGATGACCTCCTTGATCGTGGGGTGGACGTAAAAGCCATGAAGTAGCTTGATTTGACCCCTACCTGTTGTTGTTACTATTATTGCAACCTGCTTCTTCTCCAACTAGCTATTCACCTTGTTGGGGTTTCCAATGTTGCCATGATCTTCAAACAACTACACTGAACTGCTCCACTTCAAATTTCTCCTCCTCCTCCTCCTCCTCAAACCTCATTGTCAATTAAGCACCAACTGGTTGCGATGGAAAACACGTGCAACTAATCAAGAGCTTGCCCTATGTGCAACAGTTAGGCCGAAAGTAACTCTACAAACTTGTAAGCACTTCTCAATTGGTTTTTTCCTTGGATTGTAACCAATAATTATTTGACCCCTAAAAGCTACTTGATCCCCAAAAGCTTCTTTGATCAATTGGAATGTTGTTGCAAAGCAAGCTAGTGGGGGAGATGGGGTAGAAACAAAAAAACAAGAAATGAACCAGAAAATCAAGTAGCCAATTAATGAAATGAAGTACATCTTCCAAAATCACACCACTAGAGCTGGTTAAAATTTTGCTAGTTTTTTTAATCACGAACATGTAGTGCACCTCCTTCCAAAATTGTTTTTTGGAGAAAAGCATCTTGGGTTCAGCTGCATGTATGCACAAACGTTCATACTTGAAATAATCACCACCAATGAATGAATTCCTACTGCTAATAAACCTAAACTATTTACTACTCACATTCTTCCTTCTATTTACTCTCAAACCATTCTCTGAAAATAACAACAATACGCCATTACCACCATTTACAAGTGTAATTTCGTTCTTTCAACCTCGTTATAGAAATTACTTTTAAGAGTATGTGAGAGTTCAAACCATTCAATGGTGTCTTTGTGGTTGTCCATCATGTTTTGTTGAAACATTTGCAAATCATTCACAACATCCTTTAGATGTTTCTTTAAAGTACCAGTGTTGGTGATGGTTTTTCAGGTGGTGGTGTGGTTATTAGCTTCACTCCCAACATGCTTATTACATTGAATTGCACTTGAAGATTTGTTTCCCTAGCAAGATCTTCAAGCTTGTTTCTGACACACAAAAACAAACACATGCTTGACCACACACACAAACACACACATTCATTGAGACAAACACACACATCTTTTGAAAGAACATAATATAGGTCAAGGAGAAACCTAGAAAATGTTGCTTGGAAAATGTCTTGCCTCTTTTGGCTCAAAAATTTCAAGAATTTGACCTTTTGCTAAAAAATCAAATCTCAAAACCATTGTAAATGAAAAAAACTAAGATTGCTTGCTTGCCTGCTTGCCCTTGCTTGCCCTTGACTACTTGCTTGTTTTTGCTTATGTGTTCCTTGAAAATATAAATTCAAAATTTTTTTTGAACATAAAAATCCTTTAAACCATGTTGAAGAAAAAAAAACACGTACAAACCTGCACTTGAACTTTCAAAGAAATGAAACAAGGTATTTTTGCAAGAAGACATTATTGCCACCTCCTTATAACCCCAAAGTCTAAAACCCTAACTGGCAAAAATGTTGGACTTAAATTTTCCATGTTCACTTAAATGTCTTAATGTCGCAACCCTACTTTGAGGGAAGTGTGAGGTCGCCACTCACACTCTCGAAAATTGGACTTGGAAGTCCTTCGGGACTCTTGAAAATTTAGAACACGATTGCAGGGGTCAAAACACTTCGCATTGAGATGTTTATACCGTTGGAAAGGTCTTCAAGTGTAAATGACCAAAATGGCCTTGCATGAGCCATTTGGACATCTGCAGCACAAGTTATGGTCGAAAGAAGGGCCGGGAGTCAAATTGGCAATTTGACTCTTAACCACTAAAAGTCGGGAATCGACCCAATCTCGGTGTGTGCAAGTGGAGTGCGACACACCGTTGGAAAGCTCTTGAGGAGAGCTACAACTTTGTTTTAGACCTTGTCCCAATCAGAGGTCGGAGCGAGAAATTATGAACACCCAAAGTCCCGGGAGTCCAAATCGGGATAATTTCGGGACTCCACTTTGGGAGTCCCAGGAAAAAATGCCATTCGGATGCAAGTGCGGCGGTGAGACGCAAAGAATATTATATGGGGGAAGGTGGTGGCTTCCCCCAAGTCTGGGCCATGGTGAGTTAAGTGAGTTCAAGGTTGCCCGTGGCTTGTCCCAACACCAAAAGGGTGTAAAATGAGTTCTAACCAACTTGTTGGTTGGATTTGGATGCAGGACCGAATAACTAAGTAGCTTGTCCCTCTTCCTAGTCTAATCCCGGAGCTTTCAGCACACCCCTTTCACCCCCTTTAATGCTGGAAACTGGGAGCGTGCCCCGAGTCCTTCCCAATTCTGCAACTTGAGCAAGTTAGTCCCAACTTAGGCCTAACCAAGGACTTAGGAGCGCGTCACTTAAACCCAGTTTTGCTTCAATTAATTTATTGACCCTATAAGCATCATATACAATCAAAAGATAGTTAATCAACATTATTTCATAATAATTGAACCTACTAATAACTAATATTTTTATTGTATAATGCACATGCTATTCTTTATATATATATATATATATTTTAATATTGCAGATTTACACATACCCTATATTTATTATAATATGGTTTTCAAAATATATATCACCGCATTTTTAAACTAATTAACTTATAATTTTTACCTCATAACCAATATATTGCACCCTATATTTTTACTCATGTATTTTTACTTTTTTTGAATAATGCCCCCCTAGGATTATTTCATATTTTTATAAAATTTATTTCCTTTTAATTATAATGGCTTATTATATGCCAATAATTAAAATGATGTCATATTAAATAATAAAAAATGGATATAATATATAAATGTCCTTTTGAGTCTTTTTAAATAATTTGAATCCTTGTTCTAATTACAATTTTTATTTTAAAAGAATAAAAAAGAATGAATTAAATAATGTAATTGACTTCAATTTTGTTGCAAGGATAAGCAATATTTACATCTATTTTTAACAATGTTCGTTAAATACATTTGACTAGATCATACATAGTACAATAATTTTGAAGGTTACACAATTCGGAAGGGCTTCAAGGAAAAAGATTACTATTTTGGCCATTTGGTTGATTGTTTGTATTCACTAGATTTAGAATTTGTGGCCACAAGTGTAGGTCAAATGCCCAAGAAATAGTCATGCAAAAAAACATGTAAAGTTGTTTATAGAAACTTATGTACCCATTTTTCACATTTTTAGTTTTTTTACCAACATATTGATGCATAATTACACATGCATATGAAAAATCACCACTATCATACGAATTATCATAATTTGAACTATCCAAATTTTCACATTTAAATTGATTCCATGTAGATTCTACACTTGGTACATATAAAAAATAAAATTCTTGAATCTTATGTCCAAAAAGTGGTACCATAATTGTAAATATGCCTCAAATCTTAAACCCTAACCCTAAACTCAAATGAATTGAATGACTGAAAATTTATAAAAAAAGGATATTCAACTTTTTATTGTAATGCAAAATGGCAACTATAAGAACTTACCTTTAGGACTTTGTAGTTGATGTTTCATAAGACCTTAAAACCTTGCTCAATGAAATGGATTGTGCCAATGAGTAGGGAGTAGTGAAAATAAGGGACAACAAGAGCAAATGACCATTAAACCCTAAACTCAAAATTGAATTAAATGAGAGACATTCAACAAAAAACAAGGATATTTGATTCAACTTGATCGAATGCAATGCAAAAATGAGAAAGGACTATAAGAATTTACCTTTGTAATTTTTGTTTTGTAACTTAGACCTAGAGTCTTCTTGAAGTTTTGCAAGTCCCGAGTCAAAACCTATCCCAATTCCTTGGACCCCATCCCAAATCAATGAAGTTTAAACAATAGTGAACACACAAGTGTTGATGACAATGTATGTCTCATATTGCAAACATGAATTGGATTTTAGATTTTGAATTTTGTTCATGCTAAGTCTTGAATTTGGATGTGATTTAGAGTTTGAAGGTGAGCACATATGTTGCTCATTAGCTAGATGCAATAATCAATTCATCTTCAACAATTGGAGAATCGAAATTTTCCTTTGACTTTTTGCTTGAACAATCCCTTGCACAATGCACATTGAGTGCATCCTAAGTTCTAATAGTAACACAATCTAGCAATGGCAATTTCAATTGCAAAACCAATGATAGTGGAGTGCCCACTTTGTATGCAACAAGAAGAAACAAGCCCTATGTAATGCTTGTCATTGTTTTGGCAAAGGATGGCAATGACAAGTAGGTATTGGTGACATTGGATGATGTGATGGGACCATCTCATGACAGCTGGATAAGTTTCAAGCGTGCCATGTGCAATGGTAGGCATTAGGGTTTAGGAGAAACCATAGGTGAAAAAATTCCTGGATATGTAGCCTTTAGGCAATTCTGCCCTAATTTTTGCCCTAATTTTTAGGCATAAGATAGAAAAGGTAAATTCCAGGTCAAAATCTGGTAATATTTTGCCACTAGAAAAAAACATCGTTACCTGCCTCCTTACACACTTGCCTGCCTGCCTGTCTCGCTACGTACACACAGAGGCATCTGGCACAGGTTGCTAGGTTTACATCACTGGGCAACAGGTAAAACCCTAATTCTTTACCTATGTTTAAAGTTTAAACTATTCTACTTACCTAGTAGTCACCTATTTTCCTACCTACCTAATATACATTGGACCCACTTCATGGGTTACCAAGGTGATACGAGATATTAACTGTGGTGGTTAGCTCAGTTGCTTTTTCTTAACTACTTACCTACTAATAGGTTGGTAGTAAAAACAGCCTGTTATCTATGTTTAAACCATTCTACCTACCTAGTAGTTACCTATTTCCCTACTTATTCTACCTACATATAAGACCTACTTCAAGGGTTACCAAGGTGAACCAGATATTAACTCAGTTAAGGTTCATCCACAACTGATTAGGTATGTATCCCATATCCTTTGCCCTAAATTCAGCACATGGGAACTTAGAGAACACACTGAGAGCATGATCAGGAACCAGTGGAAATCTGGTGGGAACACAATGGGAACAAGTTCAGTACACCAAAATCCAAAATCAACAATCCCAACACAAAGGATTACCAACCTCGGTCATGATCAACAACAACAAACACTCAAAGGATCACCAGTTCCTTAGTTGTGATCTCTTGAAGGAGATCAGCAGCACTGCACCAAACCTAAGTAAAATGTAACCCATATACGGGGAATGACTTGTTTACACTAAAAAGATCATTGGTGCAGTTTTACAGGCATCCAGGCCTGTGTTTGTGTGTCCTTTTGTGTTTCAACAATTGGAAAACTGCTTCTCTTTGTTGTATGTGTGTGAATGTGAATCAGAACAACTTATTTGAATGTGTGTGATTGATTACAGAGTCTCCAAGTATTGTCGATGGTCTTTTTGTATTCTGTGTAATGCTTGCTAGTGCACTGGATTTTTTAGTAGTCTTCAAGCTTCAACCAGTACACTCACATGACAGGTTCCAGGTTTTAAGATAATCCCAGCCTCTGCAAGTGAAATTGGTAATTGAAAACAAGCTACAGAAGAAGCTGCAGGTGGTGTCACTGGATCATCTGGTGGTGCCTCTGGCAGGAAGACCTGCAGGAGGACTCCTTAGTTCTTGTTTAGAGATTCACACCTTGGAACTGGCTCACTGAACTGAACAAACCATCACTCACTCGTGCTGGCTAAAATAGCCCAGCAAGACATTAGATACTTCAAAATTGTATGACAATGGACATTATGGCAATTATTTGATGTTAGATTGATCTGGCTTTTAGTACTTGACCAACTATATCATCTATCACTCTTGCATGTTTTAGCTCAACTATGCAGCAAGAGCATATGCACAAATCTTGATGAAATGCGGCTCATTAGTTTGCATATATATGCTATTTCTGAATGATTGTATAACATCTCCAAGTTGTGGTAATACTTTTCCATCTTGAAGTCACCTCAGGTTAACACCAGCAAAGACCTAAACCATGATATGTGTCTGATATGATTCAACCTGGCTTCATCTGCTGTCAGCACTTGACCAATCATCAGAAAGCCACTTGAAAGCAGCAATGTTCCAAATGAGAAGATCCAGCCAATATTTGATGTCCAAGGCACAGTTGGGAACAAGCACAATTGCAAAATGGTCTGCAAAATCAGTGAGAGGAATGAGATTGACAAAAAGGATTTTGAAGGAATGGAAAATGCTTACAAATTGTAGAAATGTATGTGTACATTGAGTTTTGCATCATCATCATCATCATCATCATCACTGCAAGACACCACCAAATGTGATAGGGAGCAACATCTCATGAACCTTGGATTTGTTTCCAAAGTTAACTGCAACAGCTCTCATTTCTATGCTGCTGCGGCCAAAGTACATGGAGACACTGACTTCAGGTTTAGCTTCCATCTCTCCTTTGACATTAGATATATCAATCACCAACTCCCCTTCCTTCACAGCTGATCCTCCCTTTGTGTATCTGGGGGATATGTCGTCAGAAGAGAAGAGTACGAGTCGCATGGTTTTCTGTTTAGGGTATAAGCCAATGTGTGTCTTGGTGACACAATGATTGACTGCAACCTGACTTCCCTTTTGCACATAGATGGAGAATCGGTTCTCACACTTCTTGACATTACCTACCTGGGTACAGTAGTCAGGAGGATCTCCAGGCTCAGAAGTTCTGCAAGTCTCAATCCCGAAAGTTTTCCTTGCAATTCTAGACACAATTCCCCCAGGGTTTAGTGCCAGAGCTACCGCACCTTGGCATACTGCATTTCCAGGGTTTGGAGGACTGATGATCTTCTCAACGGCACAAGCAAACCTTTCCTTGATTCTCTTCATGAGGTAAGGGGATCCTGCAAAACCACCTACCACCAACATCACCTTGATGTCACCAGTCTGTGCAATCTGGGCACCAATTAGGTCAAGGTTTTCATTCACCACAGGATCAAAAATTGCCTGCATGTCTGCATGGGAAAGCTGGAATTCTTCATAGGATTCACGTTCTGCCAATCCCTGCTGCTGATCATAATCCTCCCATGCTGATGACAATTTGCGCGGCAGATCTAACATGATGTCGCTGCCAAAGCTCAAGGGATCACCAAAAGTTCGCTTGAGCTCCTCCCATTTCCTGAGCAACTCAGCCTTGTAAGAAGGGTTTCGGAGAAAATAGCCAGTCAGACATCCAATCTGTTGAGTCATGAACTTCATGAATTGCTTGTCAATGTATATGCCTCCACAAAACCCACCGGTGCTGCGTGTCACTTCTTGCACTTTGTAGCTATCAGCATCATCATCATCCCCCCCAAGCCACTCTTGAACAACAATGTCAGAAGTCCCACCTCCAATGTCAGCAACCAGAAGCTTATCACCCCGTTGGAGCTCCAAATGCTGCTCACAAGTGTGATGACAATGGCAGGAGGCTGCTTCTGGCTCCAGAACCATGATGAGACGATGTGGGCTGCCGCAGGAGGCATGATGCTGTCCAGCAGCAGATCCTCCTCCATTTGCACCCATCACGAGTCCGGCATCAACCATGCACTTCTTCATTTGCCGCTTGGCATTGTCGCTCCAGATAGAAGGAACTGTGATACACCACTGCACTGATTCCATGCTCAACTGCTCGCCGTAGTGCTTGTGCAGTTGTTCCATGACATGCTTGCCGATCTCTCGCAAGTAATCGCTGATGACACGGTTCACAGTCAAGCCCGATGGATAAAGGGTACCACTAGAAGAAGAAGAAGAAGAAGAAGGCAGCAGCTGCTCCTTGGCAGCGGCATCATCCCCATCCCCTGCTGCTGCTCCACCTGACTGCAGATCTAGTTTGAACCTTGTCAGATACGTTCCAACAACTACTGGCAGTTCCACTGCTTGGCTGTTGTTGTTGTTGTTCCGGTTCCTCCGCAGTGCAGCGCAATCCCTCTCGAATTCAGCACGTCCCGGATATCCCCAAGATTTGCACACAAGTTTACGCTCATCGCCACCGCCTCCAGCTTCTTCTTCTCTTGGCTTGTAGTAGATCCCTGTGAGGGTTTTGCAGTAAGGCGTGGGTGCTCCCACCCAGTCGTAGAATGTGAAGATATCCTTGGGCTTGGATTTGTGGGCGAAGGAATAACCTGAGTATGTGGTGCCGAAATCCAGTCCCACCACCACTCTCGCTCCTGAATTATCAACGGGATTATTCACTGAATCCATGATTGCTCCAGGTCCACTTCCAGCCCCAATCGGTACTACTCTGAAATCCTCTTCCTCGTAACAAACCGAGTCTCCTCAAGATCGAGCGCCCACAACTGTACCTCAACACCTTGCTGAGCGCTCAGCAACTCATAACCGAGAGATGGTCCTCCCTGCAACTGCTTCCACTTTGACATGCACAGAGAATGACAATAGCGCCACAGTGCACAATCTGAGCTCTGGATCGGGTCACAAATACACGCGCGCGCGGTTGTGCTCTCTCTCTCTCTCTTTCGCTCGCTCGCGCGTGCAGGATCACACGCTTGGTGTTGTGCAGCTTGCGAGGCATTTCCACGAAACAAAGCTTCGCGACGACGAGTGCTCGTCGCGCGGTTGGATTGGCGAACGCGCAAATTTCCCGAGTGGCCACTGTCTTTGTCGGTACGAGGAAACAAAAAAAACTTTGTTTCTTCAAAAAAAAAAGAAAAATGGGGGGAAAAACAAAAGAGGAGGGAGAGAGAGGGGGGGGAAGCGGAGTTAGAACTTAAGGGGGTTGAATGCAGATACCAATTTAGGGCATTCATACCGGGAGTATCTTTTCATCAGGTTCCGCACTTGGGTGCCCAATAATTATTTTAAATTTCAAAACCTACTTCGGCAATAAAAATAGTAATTCCTCAAATTGCTGCAATAAAATAGGCAACTTCTTCAACAGATTTCTCTGGACTTTGAACCTCTAACATATAATGAGACTTTTTTCAACATCTTATATTGCTCCTGTAAAAAAAAATGAAGAGACATAATAAAGTTGTATGTAATGTCTTTCCCAGTTCCAATACCTTGTCTCAGTTTCATCCCTTATCTTTGGTTATCGGTAAAGTTCCCCATCTCTGGGGATGAAATTAAAAAACTGAGGACCAGTGATGAATATAGGGGTGAAATAAAGCTTTCTCTGGACTTGGAATCTGTAACATTTTTGGCTTGCCTTTTTTGGTTTTCATTACAAAGTTGTTTTAAGGTTGTTTATTTTCAGCTTTTCTAGGAAGGGTGTTCATGCACAAAAGGTGCTTTCCAAATATGCTTTAAAAACATGTTCCTTGTCAAGAGCATCAGCTAATAGTACATCCCCCAAAGGGAAATCCTTAGAAGACCAAATGGAGTTAAAGGAGTCTATATTTGTGTTCAACATTTAAGAACCCATCCTCTCCATTGGGAAATTATGGCATAAAGATTTCTTTGCAATTAGAATTGAATATGCACTGATTAACTCCCAGGGTTGTTGCTGTTGGTTAATGAATCATTTGTTACAACCACCAGAGTTGCATTTGCTTGAGCTTGGTTGCAATAAGTCTGAATACCTGGGAGCATGTCATTGAGCCCTCATGTTATCTCATCAAACAATTTCTTAATGTTTTGCACAACATGCCAATTCTCATCAATCTGCACAATCCAATGAAAAGAACAACGCCATGGGTGGAGGAACTGTCTTAATAGATATTGAAAACCTTTCCATAAAACTTATGATTTTATGGAATTTAGTCAACTTGGGTCCTAGATTTGAATCTATCACAAGATGGCAAAAATGGGAAGTCTTGCCCATAATGTTGCTCAGCTTGGCAAAACCGAAATTGGGATATAAAAAATCACCAAAGATTCAATTAAGAAGGAAGAGGAACACAAAAAAGAGAGAGAAACAAGACAAATTCTTAACTACATAAAAAAAATGATCTAAATTAGAGAACTCCCACACTCAAGACTAAGAAGCCTTGTGTCATAAATTAAGCATACCTTGAACATTAGACAAACCAATTAAAAAGAGAATGCTTAAATCATTCCTCAAGGATGTCCACAATTACAAGAAGCAATATGAAGTAACTTACCTCACAAAGAGTATTTGACACACCATCTCTTGTTGGTATGCATGGGAACATCTACAACACAAACCTTGACAAAGTTGCTCTATGATGATATTACTAGTACACATAACAATACAAATTGGTTCACTACCAAAAAAAAAAAAAAAAAAAAAAAAAAACATTTAGATCTTTCTCAATAAACCAAAAAAAAAAGGAAGGAAAAAAAACCTTGAATTTTGGATACCAAGGTTTGAAACCCATGGTTGTCCCCAAAAACAAATGGCAA
>Ga0116227_10007681_pt1 | contig 20875 bp, 16 predicted proteins | sample S1TSphgellanicum_FD_89693 | JGI IMG/M metagenome (GOLD analysis project Ga0116227, IMG submission 89693) | Host-associated microbial communities from peat moss isolated from Minnesota, USA - S1T2_Fb - Sphagnum magellanicum MG | ecosystem: Host-associated > Plants > Peat moss > Unclassified...
AACTCATTTTATGAAAGTGTAAATTTAATAAATTGAAAAATAATTATTTTTTTTAAGAGTTTTTTTTTTTTTTTTTGGGTCTTTTTTTTTTTTTTTTCCTCCAGAGGGAAATATTTGAGAATACAGAAAATCAGATGAAAGTGGAGTTGTTTTGAGACAATGGCATTCTCCTTCCTACTTGCTTTTGGGAATTTATTTATTTATTTATTCATTTTGTTGTTTGTTGTCAAAGTTATTTCAAAAATTTAAAAAAAGAAAAAGTGTGTGCAAAAGTAATTTATTGAAAGCTTTAAAATAAATTATAATTTCCTTTAAAAAGATGTGAAACAATGTGACAATCACCATGACTTATTTGAAAAGGTCTTCTATTTAAAATAGATAATTAGATGAAAGTGAAGTTGAACAAAAGGAATTTTCCTAACTCATTGATTTGGGGAAAATAAATATATTTTGGATTATTAGATTGTTCGAAAGAGATTAAAAGGTGTGCAAAAAAGATTAATTTTTTAAAAAGTAAAAAGTAATTTAAATTTCCACTATAATGATGGGGGAAAAAAACCCAAAATTGTCCCCAAAATACTGATTTCTCAAATATTTGTTGATCAATTAAATATTTAATAAGGTATTTAACTCTTGATAATTATATATCAATATTTGTTTTGCACCCATGATGTTCAGCTTTTTTTTTTGTAGGTTTTAAAAACATTATATGTTTTCATCAAATGCAATACATAGTACAATAAAAAAATTCACAAAGCTTTGATCAATAGTTAGATAAAAATGTGAAATCCATAAAGGAGTGCTAGTAAAGTTTAGGGCATGATTTGGACATAAAATATTTCAATTAGAAAATAATTTTTGGAATATTTTTGTAATGTGTATTAGTTTAGCTATTCAGTTAGGTCCTAGTTAATTAAGAATAAATCAAATTAACTTATGGTTGGTTCACACATAAGGATAGGATACCTTCACTAATAATGTATACCCGAAATTAAACACCTGTTAGACTTTTGTGCAAACTAACAACCGACTAACTCGTTGGATTCTTTTATGGCATTTTTGGATGTGTTCACACATAGGGATAGGATACCTTCACTAATTGTGTATACCCGATATTAAACACTTGTTAAACTTTCGTGCAAACTAACAACCGACTAACTCATTGGGTCTTATTATAGCATCTTTGGATGTGTTCACACATAGGGATATATTATCACAAATTACAGAACATCACCCACCTCTGTTCAAGAAACACATGTCGATAACATCATTTCACGATCATTTTATGACATTGCTTGTAGGTTCAAGCTTTGTACATAGCTTCAACTTTTTGCTATGTCTTTCAATTACTTTTCTTCTCATGATTTCTAGAAGCTACTTCCTTTTTTTCTTGCTTTCTATTTGTTTTTTTTCCTTGTTTGTTTTACTTGTAGTTTCCTTTTGAAGCAAAGATTTGCATCTCAGTTTGCACTCAAAACAAAGCTTTCCAAGTCATTTGCATTCATTACTATACTTGCAACTGCTCCATCTTCATTTGTGTTATCTTTGTGTGTCACCCCAGTTTCACCATTTTTCACTTGTCGAATTCATTTTTCAAAGTTTTCACATAATTTTTTTGTTTGCAAAGGTCTTTATTGTTGCACCACCTTTTTTCTCAAGTCATGAGGCCAATGAAAGTCATTTTGCTTGCACATTTCTTGCAACTTGTAATCCAATTACAAGCCTTGTTGAATATCAATAATAGGCATTTGGAATTTTCATTCAAGTTTTTTGATTTTGTAAGTGAGCAACATTTTTTTCCTTTGAGTGATGACGCAAACATTGACAAAGGTCATGTGTTCAAAAGCATGATCAATGCCTTGCTTCTTCATAGTTACAAAATTTCTTATTTTTCTAATTTGTTGTTGAGTCAAGACATAGGTGATTGGGTGAAGGCCAAGTCCACGACATGGTTTTCCCAATTTCTCATGATGCAGTACGATGATAGAAGGTGGATTGAACATTTTCAAGTTAATTGATCTTTTGTGTTGTAGCTAACAAAAATATTGAAACACCGAATGGAGAAGAAAGATACAACATATAGATGTGCGGTGCCAGTGAGCACTTGAGTAGCATGTTCATTGTACAAGTTGGCTCATGCTGCTAATTTTTTGCAATGTAGTGAACTTTTTGCAATTGGAAAATCCATAATTCATTTGGTGTTGTGCAAGTTGTACAAGCAATTAACCATGTTTTCAATAGCCAAATTTGATGGGCAGAAGGTGACAATTTGTCACGTGTGATAGAAGGGTTCAAGGAATTATCAAAGTTGCATGGAATCCAAGGTGCCATTAATGTTGTTCAAATCCATATCTAGAAGCCGATGCATATTTTTGCAGGTGATTATTATTCGTTCAAATCAAAGGTATACAACATGTAAATGCAAGACACAGTTGACCATAGGAAACATTTTTTTTATGTTTTTGTTGGGATGTCAAGTTCAATAAATGTTATGATTATCATTAGTTTACAAGAAAGCGACACAAGGATATCTATTCAATGAAAGCACTTTGCATGAAGGGATTAGGCCTTACATAATCGATGATAAAGGTTATCTACTCCTTCCATGGTTGATGGTGCCTCATAAACTAATGGGAGTTCGTCATTCTATTTTTCAAGCATTGTTCAGCAAACAACTCAGCCATGTAAGAGTTGTAGTTGAAAACAGTTTTAGGATTTTAAAGAAAACATTTTGAGAATTGCTCAACAAGTCAAACTTGAATGTGCATTTCCTCCCGACGTGGTTGTTTGTTGTTGCATGCTACACAATATGATCTTGAATGGGAAAGATTTTAATATTAATGAACTAATGCAATAGCTGGAAGCAGAGAATGCGCCAATAGCTACAAGGGATGGAAGGCAAATCAACAATCTAGGAAATGATCAGGTAAATAAACCAGATTTTGAACCTACATTACAAAGGGGACATATATCTAAGATTAACCAATGCATTGCAATTGAACAGTACCTTGGTAACCATAGACCAACAAATCATAGGCAGTTTGATTTCTGAAAGTTTACAATTTTGGTTTTTCAAATTCATGATGTTCATTGGCATATCTGCAATGTAATTCACAATTGAAATTGAAGTGCATCTTGAATTGAAATGAGATGAAATCTAAATGTATTCAAATGAAAATAAATCCAAATGAATGCAACTTGAATTAAATTTGATGAAATCTCAATGTCTCAAATGAAAGCAAATTTAAAATCTAAATATGTTGAGATTATTTTTGATATATTTTGAAGTTTCATTTTATTTGTACCACCTCATCATTCTAGTGCATTTTCTTTTCATTATCATTTAAATTGATAAAATGTCAAGTTTGTAATTCATCTCTTGATCCATTGTGAAATGGTTGTTCATCTCCATATCCATCTTGAACTCGGGTTGGTTATTCATTTCCAGATTTGTTTGAAGAATTAATAACCATTGGGGGAGGCATCATGGCTTGATCCTTTATGAATGCATGATGCATGGCCATGCTCAAGTTTGACAATGCATAAACCATATTTTTGTTCATTTTGTGTACCTTCTTATTTCTTACCTTTAGATAACACAATTGTTTTTTTAAGGTGCGGTCATGATGTTTGGAACAATGTTATTTAATCTTGAACTGACTAACATTGATATTTTCCATTATGTATACAAGTACTTTGTTATTTTTGTTTATAAACTCAATGATTGGTGAGAACACATTGTTGCGTCTCCTTTTAATTCCCATGTTACCAGCTATAGGTGTTGTAGGACTGCTGAAGATATTGACAGCAGGAGATCATTGGCCATTACTTGATTAAGGAAGCTCCATTGAATCTTCATATAAATCCACCAAACTAACAAGTCTTGTGCCATGAACATTTGCAATCCATTATTGTCATTGGCCATTGCTTGATCAAAGTGATTTTGTCGAATGCTCAAATAAGTCCACCAAACCAACAAATCTTGTCCAATGAACATTTGCAATATGTTTTTGAGATTCTTGCACATAATGTTGTGATTGCATGTCTTCAGGTTCATCTTGTATCTCTGGTGCAAGTTCATCTTATGACCTTGCTGTAGGTGGTCTATAGACTCCATCCCCTTCAGCATTCACATTTTTAATATGTATTGGAGCATTGAAGATTTTTTTTCCTTGAAATTTCTCAATCATTTCATAATATTTTTTGTTATACTATTGAAGTAAATGAATTTTTATTTTCTTTCTAAAAAATAACTCCCAAAAAAAAAATGGTATCCAGTACCTTTGTGATAGTCTGCAATCTTTTTATAATTAGAATTAAGTGCACTCCATTTGTCTTTACAGGGTGTCATTCCTTGGAATTGAGATTTTATGCTTCTTTTGCAACTTTCTGGGGATTCTATCCCAATGTTGCGTAACAGGTATCATTTGTGCTCTTGGATCAATGAACACCTTCTGAGTTGCTTGTTTTGTGCATTTGCAAGAAATGAATGCCCAACATTTCATCGTGGTCCCAATTGATGTGATGTTGTTGAGGAATTGAAGCTTTTTCACTATTGCGCCTTGATCTTTCCGTTGCTACGACCTTTTCCATGACTGGCCATCACCCTATTTGCTTGCAAACTTCCTTACAATTTTATTATGCCAACATGTGAACATGCCTATGATCCTTGTGAAGCCATCGCTGCACTAGAACCTTGCAATGCCATCACCATGCCAGTCGCATTGGAACGCTATGAAACCATTGCTACACCAAGACCTTATGCCGCCATCACCATGCAACCACACTAGATGTTGTGAAGTCATCGCTACACCAGAACCTTGCAACACCATTGCCACACTAATCACATTGGAATGTTATGAAATCATTGTTGCACCACAATGTTGTGAAACCATTGTTGCAAAGCTTTGGGTTGCTAGGATGTTTCTTTTCAATGAGTTAAGTTTTTACCATTCTAGTTTTCAAATTGGTAATTTAACATTGTTGTTAGCCTCTCTTTTGAATGGGAATGTATGATTTTGCCTTGACTTTACCTCCACACCTTGCTTTTAACATTTCACTATCAACTATAAATAAAGCTTTTGTTAAGTTGCCACCTTAGCAAGACACATCGGCAATCTACCAATGAAGATGTGCATATGTGAACAATGTTACACAAACTTCAATTTAATGACGTGTGTGAATGGACCTTTAGTTGTTTAGGTTGTTATTTTGAATCAATCCAAACGTGAACAAAGTTTGAAATATTTTGTGAATGGGATATAATCTCAATTTGTATGATCTCAAGATTTCAACACATTTTATTATTACATGTAAATTTTGATGTGTTTCTATATATAATGTTAGTTTTTATATTTTTGTGTGTGAAAATGTTGGGTTTGAATTCATGATTTCTTTATAGGTGAATAACCATTTTGATTTGAACATGCTATAATATTCAAGATATTTTCATATTATGTTTTGTATGTGTGTTGATAGCAATAGTTGTAAACATTGACATAAGAATAGACAATAATTTTCAAATTTTCATGACATTAAAAAAAAAAGATTCAAAACATCCAATGAATGAAAATGTATCCAACATAGAATCATAGAGGAGGAGTGTTTACAAGGTCCAAGGTGAAAAGAAATCAATAAGTGCCCAACCATATGATGAATGAATCCCTAATAATAGGTATGGGTTGGAGAAGGTTACCGACACTCTTTCCAACAAGAGCTCCAAAACCTCATCCCACCAACCTTAAAATTGGATAATTCATTACGCCAACCACACAAAACCCAAGGTGAAAAGTGTGGGTTGTTGGGTGGGATGTTTCAATCCTAATATAATGTCCCATTCCCCTTGGGATCTTCCAAAACTCAAAGAAAGCCCTTACACATTGACCTAGGCATTTCCCAAAATTCCCAAAATTGCATTTATTAACACTCTACAACCAATAAAAAGTGGCCACCCATACCGACTACATGCTTAAACTGAAAAAGAAAAAGAAATATTCCTTTTTAAATGAGATTTTTCATGGATATTAAGTGCAATAATAGGTCACCATTGCCAACTACTATTATTCAAAATTTCATAAATCACCACTTTCATTAATGAATTTGATTTCAAAAAATAAAATAATTATTTGGAAGTTGAGTGGCAAACTAGATAAGATACTCCAATACCTTTTGGAGTTGAAATACACAATGACATGATATATCATCCACCTCTACTAAAGCCATCAAACCATAACATCATCAAGCAAGAACAATTTGTTGTCTTTCTTTTTGGAACTTGCAAGCTAATGTTGTTGAAACAAAATCCTCTAGTTCATAAAACATGATATGTTTTGAATTTGGTTAGACTCCTTTACTTGCACCTATGTGCCACACTATGATTCTTTTGATGCACAAGACTTAAGATTTCATTTCACCAAGTTTCAATTTTATGGGGGGAAAGGTTTTAAGGAAACATGGTTTTGAAAAACAAATGTCAAGAGTCCATAGAGGTTTCCGAAAAACAAGTTGACATAATTTTGGTGCCCAACTTAAAACACTTATAGTTGGGATGAAAGGTAAGTTCTCATAATTGTGCCAAAATTCACAAAAAATTGACATACTTTCATTTCACTTCGATTACATGATTCCCACTCCATTTTGTACAAAATGATTGGGGGTGCATGCAACAATTACATTGTGTCAATTCTTGTAAGTTTTAGCAAGGTAATTTCCACAATTGTCCATTATAGGTTGCAATTACCTCATATTGGCAAATGTGGAAATGCAATTATTTATTCAATTAACATTGGAAACATATACACCTAACATGGGAAAAATGCTTACAAAAAAGAATTTACAAACAGAGAACATATTTTTGATGCCTTAATTTACATTTAAGGCATTTTTAACAATGTTATTCTTTGGTGTGAATTTTTGCACATTTGGAAAAAATTGGAAATTTTCTATCACAATTTCAATAAAAAATCACCAAAACTTGAAAGAAGTTTTAGAAAAATCTTTTTAAATCATAAGATTTCCATACATATTTCAAGTGGGTAGCCAATATATATGCATAAGGATGTTTAAAATTTCCTTTCATATTTTGTTGATAGCCAAATTTGGCTAAATCATCTTTTGGGTGATTATCACCTTGGCTATGTCACAAAATTGAAATAAAAAGAACACTGATTTTTTGTAGTGTCAAATGCTAGCACAATCTTAAAACACTTTAAAGCATGTAGGATAGCAATCATGCTCAAGCTAAGTGCATGCAAAAAACAACAAAATTGAAATAATTAAAAAAATAATTTACAAGTTACTCATTATAACTTGATCGTTAACTAGGTGTGAATTGATCTAGAAATGGGAATATTTTTCCGACTCCTATTCCCTTGATTTTTTTGAAACAATTCACCATAGAAATTTAAAAACTAATCATCATATATACAAACCCCAAGTCAACATGGGGATGCACTTTCCAAAGCAAATTTCATCTAATATTTTTCATCAATTTCTTCATGCATAAAACTCTAGTTGGGTAATGTGCCAATTAGTGTCACCTAATCCTAACTAAACATCTAACTACTTCTTCTACTTAAAGAATTGCACCTTAGTTTGCATTACTACTCCTAAATTCTAAACCTCATTTTTGTATACATGGATAAACATGTAAGTTTTCTAGGGGGAAAACTCATACTAACAAATTCATATTCTTGGGTAGCAATAGTAGTAGTGCGCCCCTCGAAAACCCATACTAAAAAACCCGAAGAAGGGGTGGTAGAATTTTGTAGACCTACAATTTATTTGAAAACCTCCATTAGAAAAAAAAAAACCCTAATAGATGTATCAATCCAATGGTCGACTTTTGGTGGCGACAAGAAGTGTTGTTGTCCTCTGTAAAAGAAGACACTCCATGGTAGTGATGAAGATCATCTTGCATGAACATACTCAGGAACAGTTAGTGTCGATTGTCGCCGTAGGTCAAATCCAGGCAACTTTTGAACATCTTGAAGCTTTTTCATGTGAGAAGCTGGCCCCTTTTCAACTGGTGCGCGGTTGGGTTGATAACATGATACCGCTTCCCAAGCACGATCAACAGGTGGTAAGATAAATGCCTCCGCTTTCAAGGCCAATGGAAAGTCTGGTAATTGTGGGGTTGCAATTGGAGTCCTGTACATTTTTTGGTTTACCACGCTCTCTTATTAAAACATATAGAAAAGGTAAGTAGTATTCTTCCCTAAAATTGAACTTTTGAATTAATTTGGCTTAACACAAGTTGGGTGTTCACCAAAAAAGTTAACTCTACTTTATTTATTAACTAAAGTTAGTTCATAAATAAATAAATAATCTAACTCTAGTTGTAAATACACAAAAATGGGAGAGTTTGAGATGGATTTTTTACTTGTCTTGGGTTATGTTGCCACCACTAGCACGAGTCTTCTTTGTTGTGTCTCTTGGGATTTTCTCAGAAAGATATTTCATTGCACCCCACAATGGCGGCACTCTACACAAATACAACAACAATTAAAATGCACGCAATTGCCCAGTCAAACAAAAACATGAAACATCATCCAAAGACCAATTCTTTTAATATGTCCCAATTGTTTGTATTAACACATTATTGGACAATAGCACATTCTTATGAACTTTCAATTTTAACATTCATTTCAAGACTTTAATTTTAAGCTCCATTAACGTAAGCTTAAAAATACATTGGATATGGACGCTCGTAATCAACTCTTCTTTACCATGTTTTATCTTTTTGTTTTTCACTTCCGAGTGTGATTTTACCTTTACATCACGAGCAATCAATCCACAATGTGAAAAATGATTAAAACCTATGGCTGGGCAAAACATGAAAATTTAAGCATAGAATGAGGCATAGCATTGTCAATGGAATGGAGAAAAACCAGACCTTGTGATTGGTGCGGTATTGACAAATTTTGTTCGTGTTCTTTGACCCTCTTTTAGAAAGGCATGAGCTCCTTGAAGGCAAGCAAGTGCTTGGGCATGTGAAACATCTTCAGGATTCTCATCTAGGATAAGTCCATGATAGTAATATGCTGCTGCCTGTCCCAAAAACAAAACAAACAACTCTCTATTTCAGTACACCTTAACTGGTTTGGAGCCGCTCTCCCTGCCTTTTGCCTATTATTTCTAGCACAAAAATGACGCTCAAGAGCAAGCTCGCATATCTTCTACACCACCCGACATTTGATTCAAATCCATAACAACAGAATTTGCCCAAAAAAATCAGTACCCAAAAGGTGCAAGGGATGCAATATAAAACCATGAGCAATTATGTAAATGAAAAAAGATGTCGATTCTTGCAGATGTGCATCTCAGAGGACATATTAACAAAGATTTTCATTGTTTTCATACCTGAGCCTCAGCAAGCTTCCATTTCACAAACAACTTGTGTTTGGGTCCCCATCCGTGCTCCAATGACACCCTTGAAGCACAATCATATGCCTGAAACCAGGACATGAATTCACCTCAAAAAACACTACAGTGGGTTTTCCTATGAACCCTAAAACCCTAGAACCCTGAACCTTACCTTCACACTTGAATGTGATGCCTAACTAACGACACATATTATTACACTATTGTCAAATTATGATAAACACTGCATATATTTCATCTAGAAATGGATGCAACCACAAAGTTTTACCGTACTGATATATATATATATATATATATATATATATGGCTTTAAAGAGAATAGAGGATTTACCTGGAGCCAGTATTTGACTTGTTCACATGCAAGTCTTCGTTTAACTGCAACCGATGCCTTCACATTTTCGATGGCCAAACCTAGTTGTATTTCCACACCCTGTTTCCCACAAGAAACAGTCATATAATTGCTTCTATCAAAACTTCTACTTCAATTACTACCCAATCAACTTGGTGTGATCAGAATTGGTCCAAGCTCTCCCCATCAGAGAACACACATTTGGGAAGATTTGCTCGTCAACCCATTTACCCCATTTCTTGCCTGTTGCAAATATGTTAGCTGGTATTTGAAACTCTTCTAAAATTCATATCAACAACAGATTTGTACAACAGTAAACGAAATTCTGAACAAGGGAGATGAAAAGAAGAAATGAAATCATACTTGACCCAAAGCTTGCTGCTCCAAAGCTCTTAGCACATCCTCACTTAAATCCACTGGCAACTTTGCCCTGGGCAACCCCAATTTTCCAGCTCAAAGTTACATCAAATTCAAGACAAAAAATACAGGTACCAGGCTGGTATATCAAAATGTCAATGCAAGAACAACTGTGGTTTTCTCTGTCCGTGAGTAGGTTGTCTGGTAGAATTGCAAAAAATAAAGAAGAAGAAGAAGAAGAAGACCTACCTACATTCATATGATAATATTGCATTACATTTACTTAGTCTACTAAGACACTGATTTTGCACATCTGCAACTCCTCTGGTAGGATACTCAAGCTGGTCTTTTTAATCAACAAATGGCTTACTTGATATCATCTGGCAATTGTGGTAGCACTGAACTTAAAGCACACTCAAAAAATTGGGATGCTTTCAGCAAGATCTCAACAGCATTCTTCTTGTTTTCTGCAACCACCATATTATACAAATGTCATTTTGAGAAATTCATTTTTAGCTGGTATGAGGCAAGTATATACCTGGTATCAAAACTAGTATAAAACTGGCACATGATTGGTATAACCTCAGTTCTCTAGTCTCTACCAGGCTGGTATTGGTACAAGGTTGGAATTGCTTCAGGTCATCATACGAGTCTAGCAGGTTCCATTGCGACCAGTGTTGATAGCAGGGTTGGTACCAGATGCAGGCCTATCCATATACCAGATCAAAATGGGCGTGCACATGGGTGTTTCAAAAATTAACATCACCACACACTCTAATCAAACCATGTATGAGACTCTTGTTGTACATGCATCATAGCCATGAGAATCAAAGTAAGGACCCATGAATCCTTGGTGGGTCAGAATTGATTGTTTTTTGGCTACAATAAATCTAGTTTAAATCCCATGCATGATAATGTTGTGCCAAGTTCATGCCAAGTGAGCACAAGAAGCTTGTCAAACTTGAAAATCTTACTATTATTGTGGTGGCCAACAATGGGTTGACGATGGAAAAAAAATAAAATTTACCTTCAGTCACTCTTGGGAGGTAGCCATCAGCAGTAGCTTTTGCAGTGAGGCAATTATTTGCTTCTTGAAGTGCAAGAATGCCTAGTAAGTGCAACACTGATAGAAGCTCATACAAAGCACTTGGCAAAGCTGTCTCCTGCTTAATCATCAACCCACAATGTTACAATTTTTTTACCCAATTAAACATTTTCCAAAAAAATATTTCATAGACATAAAATAAAGAAAAGAAACTCATAATCTTCAACCCACAATAGAATTATCCTTGAAGTCACCCTGTGTTTGGGCCTGCCATTGGACCTGCCTTTGCCCACTCATGCTCATGCTGGGTTTTGAGCTATCCTTAAAAACACCCATTCAGGGGATGAACATTAAGTGTGTGTGCAGGAGACCAAAAGAGAACAAGAGCTCACTTTTGTGTTTTGTGTTTTTACCTTTTTCTCGTCTTCCTGGTTGCTCCATTCAAACTTAACAGCTGAGCTCACTTTCTCCTCTGCAAAAAAATGAGGAAAGAATTATATCCTTTTTCAGTGGGGAATTCATTGTCCATAAAATGATCCTTGTTTCATTGTTCAAAGAATCTGAGCACAAAAGTTGAGCGACATTTTGCTGTTGTTGTGTTGTTGTTACAAAATTTGAAGAATTTGGAAGTTTTGAGGTTGTGGTGCCACACACACACACATACACACATACACACATACATTACCTGTGAATGTCAAGCCCAACAAGAGAGGCAAGTAATCTCCAAGAGCCTTTTGAAGCTCCGAGTAGTCTGCAGAACCTGCAAAACCAAAGCCATAGACAGAAATCTTGTACTTTGAATCCATGGCTTCTGCACATGCAGTGTAGTAAAACAAATCCTCCTGCACCTTGGTATCAGCATGGGTATTAACCGGGTATCAAGGCCCTTCTTACCAAGCTACTGCTATGACCTTAGGCAATACCAGCCTCCTCATAGGGTTTAGAGTAATGATCAGTTTAGTAACTATTTCCACACCAAGTGTATACCCATGTTAGGCGGGTATCAGTCTATATACAAGGGTTCCAGCAGCCTCGTACCCACCCAACACTTATTGATACTGGTACCTACCAGACACACTACCAGGGAAAAACTTTCCTTTGGCAGATCTAGAGTTTTGTTTCCAAGAGCACAAAAGAGTTGGTTGCAAACAAACCTTGTTGTGAGATTCTTCTCTTTGATAATTTTGCAGAGACGACGGATGCTGATTCCTCCACGCTGTAGCTCCCCCCGGCGGCGATGGCTAGAATCACGAGAGATCGAAGAGAGACAAGGCGGTTCACAAGTGAACTAGGAATGTTGATACCTTGTTGTTGTGGTTGTTGTTGTTGTTGTAAGGCGGTAGTCAGATCAGTAGCTGGCTTCGGCAATCGGAAACCAGGAATGAATACATGAGCATCTGCATTGTCCATGAGAAGAAGTCTTGTCTGTAGACCTGCAGCAGCAGTCGATGCTACTGCCGCTGTACTGTCATCACCTTCTTCCTTGAACTCCGCAGCTGACCACATGCATCCCATGATGTTCTTCGACTGCTGTTCGTGTACAAACGAAATCCAGGACTACCCAGCTCCGAGATCAGCTACAACTAAATCGAATCACCCACTTTCGGAAATCACACAACGAAAATCTCAGTCTGAAGAAAAGAGCTTCACTGTGAGAGACACAGAGACACAGAGATCCGAACTCCGATAGCTCTTAAGGGTCCAAGAGACGATGCAAAACAGGAAATCAAACAAAACAGAACAAATTGCGGAATCGGAAAGAAGAGAATAATTTTTTGCTGACAGTGCAGGGATTGTAGCAGCGATTCTCTAAGTTTTGCAAGTGCGATTTTCGCGTCGGAATTGCAACAGAAATAACTGCGAGACGGACGAGAGAGAGAGAGAGAGAGAGAGAGAGAGAGAGAAGGAGCGAGAAGGAGCTTGTGTTTCTGCAGCAGCAAACCAGAGGCCACCACCAACAAAGGGCAAAAGGAAGGACTCTCGGTTGACTGCTGAGTTGGCGCTCTCTTATTGCGCGATCCCGAGAAGGGACCTGGGCCAGCCCACGTTCATTTACGAACACCTGGCTCGTTGCGATCATGCCAGGTGTAATGAATTCCTGGATTTCCGCCGTCCAGATGATTGAAGTCTTTTTTTGTCCTTTTTTTGACATAAGTTTTTTTTTTTTTTTTTTGGTTGGTCCAACAACTGCCCTACTGCCCAGGTTAGGTGCATAGGTAGGTACTAGGTACCTATGAGTTCGCCACCTAGGTACGTACAAACACACTCCTTAGATAGGTAGCCTATTACTGACACCTCACGACTGAAATATAATGAATGAATAAATGAATAAATGGATGAAAAGATGACTGAATTGATGAGTGGGTGGGTGGATGGATGAACTTTTTATTAGCTGCTGACTCAATGACGTGTCTCTTCATAATTTGACATCCATGCCCCCAATTATATCAGATGTTATGGTGCCTGTATCTCCCTCTGCAGGTGGATGAAAAGCTATCCACATCCACCCGTGCTGAACAGGTTATGGATGTAAAAGGACACTGATTATGTCCCGTAATTGGCTCTAGAATATTCGTTACCAGAAATAGCCACAGCGCTTACACACCACAGCTATTTTTGGTACGTAATGTCATCTCTCGCCGGTTACGTAGTCCATAATCCAGAATTTAAAACCATTGTTGGGCGGTTCTTTACTTTTATGAAATAATTTCTGGTTTCGGTTGCTTCTGAAAAATATTGTAGTACCTGGGTGGCTTCGGCATAATTTAAATTATTTTTAACTTTGTCAAAATTTTCAGAAAAAATTCCTAACACAATGAATTTATAGTTTAAGAATACAAATGAATTTATTACATATATTACACATATGTTGAAATTTTCAGAATTATAAAGGGAGCTGCCAAACCAGAAATTTTGGATTAAATTAATTATTCGGCAAAGAACTGCCAAAGCCAACTGGGTACTGTGATATGTTAGAACAGTTCCAGTTCATGAATGGTTCCAGATCCGGTTCTTCAAAACAATAAATTTCAATTCTTGTTCTGGTTTGGAAAATCAGACACAATTCTGATCGGGGTTTGGGTAACCTGGAGTGGAATTGGCAATTAACTCTTGGTTAGCCTCAGGTGGTTCTAGTCTTTTTTTTTCAATTTAAAAATAAATAAATCTCAGTTCTCTAGTTCACGTTCTAGTTCTAGGTCCAGTTTTAAAATTATCTCATTTTGTTTATGGTTTTGGAATCAGTTCCAAAAAAACCAGACCCAACTTTAATGGTTCTAACTTGCCAAGTTAGATAACTGGCCAACATTGGTTAGAAATTGTTATAATAGGGAGAGGCAATAGAGAAATATCCTTGTATTTGATGCAACCCTGCAAAAAAATAATTTGTAAACACACCATAGATTTGGAAAAAAATACAAAGGAATGAGAAAAAAAGAAAAGGGAGAATTTACAGGATGTCAAGTTAGTTCAAACTAGATGTCAAAATGTCTCCATGTCAAAATTGATCGTTGTAGTAGGTTGTATTTCTCCATGTCAAAAACCAACCGCCTACAATAGGTCAGCTGTGGTGACGGGAGGTGTGTCTTGAAGGGGTGGGAGCTAGGAAGTAATTAAGCCTATGGTTACCACCCAATTTAAGATGGAAGAGGTTTGCATCCTTTGCAATGTGATTGAAATTTTTTGACGAAAGAAAGTAATCGAGACAAGAAATGAAGGCCCTTTGGCCCTTTCAAGTTCTAAATGGCATTGGCACAATCATGTAAAAACATATCAACTTGTTTGTGTAGATGCCCAAATACGTCAATTCTTAAAAAGAGGAATTGATCAATGGGGTGCTGGTTACAATAGCTCCTTTCTTTGGCTTGAGCTGTGTTGAAGGTTACAAATCCTTGAGTTGCACAAGATCAGGGAAGTAAATATGCTCACGTTGGGTTGGCAATGACAGTGTTGGCTAATGTGTGGATGTCATTTTTGGTGAGCATAATATTGATTCGTTGACAAGAAGAATTGAACGTGGTTGAAGGAAGCATATGTAGTTGTTCTTGTCCCACATGGAAGCCAACATCTTGCACAATGACATCAAATGTGTAGCAAATTATATCATGGGTTCCCATGCGTTTGTTGTCATGAACACAACGTAGGAGATGTATACCCATAAGGTCGATGGGATGTGTGCACACACATTGAAGGATACATACAATAAAAGGATGGGGTAGTCCAAGTCACATATGAAGCACTATGCAAAAAACCAAGGAAAATAATTGAAAGGTTATGAAGATTGGTCAAGCTGCAAGCCAACTATAACATTTAAACACTCAAGGCAAGCCAAATCCAAGGGGAGGGCTCCATTGTTTCTAGTGTGCAAACAAAACTTGAATCCCTTTTATTGGCACCTTTAGGGCACTAAAAATGATAAAAAATGAAATATAATTAAAAACCTTTATGGCCCCCCAAAGTATAGGCGGTCAAAAATTCAAAAAGAAAACCATGAAATGCTACAAAAGCCACTTCCCAAACACCTAAAAAAATCCTTTTATGTTGTTCTATTGTTATTAAAATTTAAAAACCATTTGTAGAACTTTAAATGGTGCTCATATAACACTTTAAATTATTTTAAATGAATAAAAAATAAGAAAGTTATGAGGTTTGAAAATAGGAGGGGTCCAAAGAGGGAAAAAAAAAAAGAAAAAATGTGTTTTGTAAATTGCAAATCTTATTTTTTATTTTGTATTTTTCATTATTCCTTTTCCTTTACATTTCAAAGATGATTTTTAAAGCTTGAGGTAGCACTCCCATAACATTTTAAATCATTCAAAATGAAACACATATGATGAAGATATAAATAACTAATGAATATGTATTTTTATTAAGTTATAAATAGTTATATTATAATCGTAAAATAGTTGAATAATAGTACTTTAGTAGTGGTGCATTAGTGGTTGGGTTAATTGTATCAATGGGAATTATAATCAAAGACTAATTGCAAATGTATTCAATAATGGGTGGTGAAAATGTGGACATGTGGTATGATTGCATGTATATACATTGTACTTAGTTACACCATAATTGTTTTTTTAATGACACATTTACAATTGTTCTAACACAATTACCACATGCAACTAAAATACAACTTTTGAAAAAACCAAACATGGTTGATTACATATGTATGTATGATGTGTATAAATTATCATATAGAAAACCCATTTTCAACTCATTTATAATTATAATACAACTAAATAATTTCTAACATGACAATTTATTTATTAATACACCATATTTCTAGGGGGATAATTGCACATTAATTGTAACTTAAGATATAATTGCACAATAGTTGTATATGAGTTGTTTTCTAAATTTTAGTTACAAGGTAGTGTGGTTTCAATAGATGCAATTTCTCATAATGGAATGATGGGATGCCCAATGGAACCCCTAATATTTTAATTCTTTTTTATGGGGTGGTAAATTGGGATGGGGTGTTGAAGTTAGGTGGTAGGCCAAAAGGTAACCATGCTACACATTTATGAGGTTGGATAAAAAAACCTATCACATGAAGTTCAGTCTAAAAATGCTTATACGCAAATGATATAATTAAAAAGGAACCTATGATGTGAGTTTCATTTGCAATGGATGGAAATAAACAAGAAAAAAAATAATTGGCTATAAAACATAATGCCTTAAAATGGGTTAAAGCAAATAATGCCCCTCCCAAGGGATCACTTTGACAAGTCCCCATGGCAGATGGGATGATTGTGACATCACCTTCACAATTACAATGATTGTAAAACAATGGAAATTCAAATGCATAAAATGCATGTATAAAAGGGATGAATTATATGATGTTGCCACCTATTGCACAAAGTTCTTAAAATGTGACCCCTTTTGACACTAAATTAAAGGAGTTTGCCACGTCCAATTTGTAGAACAACCTAATCAAAGTGCATATGATGTTGTGGATTACTTTTTCACAATTGTTTTTAGTTACAATTCCAAATTGATGTGAGGATAAATGTGTTACAAAGGTGTTGTAAAATTAAAGGCATAAAGAATGGCTTATGAACTGATATAATGCTTCACTCACTACAATAGATGAACTCCACTTGAATGTTTGGTCATGATTAAAAAGTGAACTGCGTCCAGGACATGTGCCATTCAAGATGGAATATGGCCCTATGTAATATGAAAACAAAGTTCAAACAATTGAAGGAATCCACTTCGCTAAGTCTTCTAGATGAAAACAATTTTAAAAGTGTTTAAAAACCATTCCAAAAGTAGTGCTTACTGATAAGTGTGACATATGTTGGAAAGCCAACTTGAAGGAGTCAAAAAAAAGTTCAAGATCTTGGTCTAGCTTATAGTCTTTTAAGAAAAGCGCAAAGTAACCATCTAATTCAAGGTGCAAATATTTACATTGTGAATATAAAGATGGGTCAAATATAGGTTAAAGGTAGAATATATATATATAAACATTTTTCTTCAACCTCTATGCCAAGAATTGTCCTCATTTGGGACATTTCACAATTTTGGTCATTCCCATGGAGCCAACCAAACCCATTATTGGTCCAAGATTGAAATCTTGACAAATATTAAAGTTGACAGATATTAAAGTTATTTGGAAATGAAGATAACTCAATACAGGTAAAAGCTGGTTTAGTCATATGGCAGGGCAAGATTAAAAAATATTTCCTGCAAATGTACATTGTGGCATTTGGCGAATGTATATTATGCATCACGTACAAATGATGCAATCCTTTTTCTAGATCACCATTTTTATTACATGATATAATATATGTATTACATGAATTATTTCATGTTACAATAATGAGAAATCCAAATATTCAATTTCCTATTTAAAAATATATAGAAGAAGAATTGTGAAACATAGACTTGAGGAGATATGACTAGTTATGTGCACAAAATGAATTTGCTTGTTCCATAGGAATGTATTTTTCTAATTGGACGTTTAGTTTCATAACATCAATGTTAGAAATTTCCACTAAAAAAATTCATTATTGTATACTTATTATTGATGCATCAAGATTAGGATCTTGATTCAAACATGGTTTCAGATTTGGGCAAATCCTTCAAAATCTTTTCCCACAACAATTGTATGGTTGGTGGGTTAACAAACTTGTCCGATACATACAAAGCACTATATTTTTTTCAGCTGCCCAACATTCCGTCTCTTGAGTTGTCATCTACAAATATCATTGTGTGGGGCGAGGAAAAAAAATTCCCCACAAAAATGTACGGATTTACACAATGGTTGGTCGGTGCAACCAAGTGCAAAATCAATTAGGTGGCCATGACAAAATCACTACTAAGGAACTTGTCCTTGCCCACAAATAGAAGGGCACATTCTACAAAACTAAAACCAAAGATAGCACATAGTCGAGCTTTGTGTGTGTAGTATATCTCGGTTCCACCACAAAGGAGTGTACATACAGGTAGCTTCCCAATATTAACTATCTATGTCCCATCTACGACTACCTATTGTGTACTTACACGAGTTTGCTTGCTTGGAAGATTTTCAAAGATTTTCTTACAAGGAAGTTGTCATTTCTTGAGGGTTCCCATGGAGGAGAAAAATACATGGGGAATATGACAATTTTTCTCTGCCGCTATTCAGATGGGCTGACTCTTGTTGAAGCGTCTTTAGGCGCAACTAAATTTCTGCCTGTATAATCAAGCCAATATGTAAAAAGCTCATGAGGATGTTGTATGGCATTTCTAGCACCAAAAGGGGTCGGTTCTTGAGTTTTGTTTAGCAATGGTGGACACTCGTCAACTCGACAAGTGTGTACCCAACTATGGGGAAAGATAGATTCTTGGTTTGGTCGGTGGTGTTCGGAAGTTAGTTGACAAAATAAATCACCTACAACAAGGGCAAAAAAATAATCCAAAAGGAATAACCTAACTAGGGAGGTCTTACACTCTATGGAGAATAAAGAGTATTACTTGGGCAAATCTCCTTTCAAAAACACCCAAACTTAAACTTATTACATTAAGATTGGGTAGAAAATTGGGAAATTTCAATTTCTTTTAATTTCAATTCGACCTTATGGCAAAATGCTCCTTTTCATCCAAAAAGATGGTAGAGAGAGAAAATTATAGATTAATTTCAACTTGAAACAAACAAAGAAAGCAAAGCAATGTTTTGAAGAGGAAAATTTCCCTATGAATTGATTACAATAAAGGGATTTTGTGCTCCTTAATATCATCCATAATCTTAGGGAAATATTTTTTTATTATGGTACATGGTTTTTTATTTTCAATTTTTTTCTGTTGTAATGTCATTTGTGAGCAAATCAAGAGAGATAGAACATTAAATGGCAACACATATATGGACATTGTCCACTTTTTAAGGTTTCCTGAATTTTTTTGGCCGCCTACTTAGAACTTAGGCTTAAAATTCACAGTTTTTTGAATTTTTTGAATTTTGTTTTCAAAAAATGGTGAACTTTCTTGAACACCTATCCTTTTAAAAATTTGTGCTGGTGCGAAAATTCACTACAAGAAAAACACTTAAATGTTTCATTTGTACCATGTGCACCAAATTCAAATTTTATTTTTCTACAAAACAAGCCAAGTATCAAAAAAAAGTTAAATATTGTTCCTACAAATGAGAATTTGTCAAAGCACAAAGTTGTTGAAATGGGTCCTCCATTACCTACATGACTTAGTAGCCACAAAAGATGTCATTTAATTTCTTTGGAAAGCACCATAAGTACATACTAGTTTATGATGTCCACAAACTTCACTTTGTCATTGTGTACATAAATAAATAAATAAATAAATAAGTATTATATACATAAACATTAAAAAAATTAATGGCATGTTCGAAAATTCCTCCTCGCCCACCATGCTTCTAGATGGAAATGTTTTGTTAATGATTTTGCTTTTAACAATTTCCTTGCAGAAACCAATATGTGCCCCTTTGGTTCCTATGGTGCTTCCATTCCTACCCAAAATGCTCTTGCTCTACTCAATTATATATCTTCTCATTCCGTAATCTCATCACATTTCCCTTCCCTACTAACCCTATCTCTTCAATTCACATCCAATTTATCAAATTCATTCCCAAATGTTGCTATCACTCAAAAACTTGACAAATACAATTCTTTCTTGAACACCATTGTTCATGACCATGGTTAGTTAACCCCTCCTAGTCCTCATTTGTTGGTCAATGAAGAGTAGTGCACTTGCACACAACTTCCTCTTTACAAGCATGATTCCAAATGCCACCCTTCCCTATCAAAAATATTTACAAATCCAATTACACCTAAACTCAATCAAATCATTATCTTCCATCGTCCTCAATTAATATGAACTTGAATCAAGGACTCCCATTATTGCCAATTCACATGGCCATTGCCCCTACATCCCCCCCCCCCCCCCCATAAAACCTTTGATCTTTTCCTTCCCCCATTACCCAACCCCCTACACCACAATGGCTCAAACTTTATAGAAATGATTGGCATAGAGCTCACTCCTAACTAGAGGCAATAGCCTTTAGGTGAAAAGACTCTCTTCTATGAATGCCAACTAAAGCATTTGTCATCTCTCTCTCTTCTTTCATTACAAATATAATTGTATTAGAAACCATGATTTAATCCACACATACACTACAACAACAGGGGGCTATTTTGCGATCCACATATCATCGCAAACAACAAAGAAAGAAGTTTCCGAAAACCCGCATTTGCGAACCATAACTCCTCGCAAATTGTTAAGCCTTTGCGATA
>Ga0116227_10007683_pt1 | contig 20873 bp, 21 predicted proteins | sample S1TSphgellanicum_FD_89693 | JGI IMG/M metagenome (GOLD analysis project Ga0116227, IMG submission 89693) | Host-associated microbial communities from peat moss isolated from Minnesota, USA - S1T2_Fb - Sphagnum magellanicum MG | ecosystem: Host-associated > Plants > Peat moss > Unclassified...
AACCAACGATAGTGACCAACACCGGGAACTGAAGACCATGCGAAGATAGAAGTATCTTCAGTTTCGTAACAACCTTCACAAACAGTCTCGGGTTCATCACCAGAAGCGGGGTCAGCTTGCAACAAGATCACCAGGGTGCGAGAGTTCAGAGAAATGCGATAGTACCAGGTTCGAGGAGGTTCGACTTCAAGACGAGCGCGCACTTCTCGAAGTTCGGGTTCTTCATCGCGAGGATGTTGGGTTAGGGTAAGATCTAGGGATGACTCCGGAGGCAGTTCTTCATTCGCTTGTGCGGCTTGCGGCCCGTAAGATGAGACCATGCGCGACACCATAATTTCAAGCAAAGGAAGGAAAAGGTTAGATCTTCAATCGAAATCAATTTGACAATGGAGGTGGGAAAGACTTGTTATGTTGAGGTGCGCAATCATAATTTATAGTTCGAAGAAGAGGAAAGAAAGGCGGGAGTAACGGCTTAGGACCATGGTAAAGTAAAATCGTGAGGTCAAAAGGAAAAATTGAGTGTGTAAGTAAAGTTGTTGAGGGAAAATGGAAGAGGTGAAAAGGTGTTTATCCTTCACATTCCAATGGCCACCAAGCTTGGAACATTCCAATGGCCACCAAGCTTGGAACATTCCAATGGCCACCAAGCTTGGAACATTCCAATGGCCACCAAGCTTGGAACCTTCCATTGGCCACCAAGCTTGGAACATTCCATTGGCCACCAAGCTTGGAACATTCCGTTGGCCACCAAGCTTTGGATCTACCTTCACTCCCTTTTCCTTCTCTTTAAAAGGCGGATTCGGATGATTGGGAGGTCTCTCTGCCTCGAGGATAATTTTCATGCAATCTTGAACACTTGTTTCACAAGCTTCTTGAAGAGGAAAATAATTTTTAGTCTTGGTAGAAGGAAGAAGGAAGAAAAGTAGAATGAAAATCTAGTGATAGTGTTGGAAGGTTGGAACTTTAGAAAAATCTCAGAAACCCTCTCGAGTTTCATAGCATAACTTTTTACTGTCGTAGCTGCATATTTTAAGATTTGATAGGTTGGTGCGCCTTGTTGTTAGCTTTCCAGAGAGCTATGGCAAGCCAAATTTGAACAATCTATGTGTGAGAAACAACATTTTAAGTGACTAGTGGTTTGCAGCAAGGTTTAATTATCATCTTTATAAAACCCTCTCGGGTTTGGTGGTATAACTCCTTACTATCATAGCTGTAGATCTTAAGATTTGGTAGGTTGGTGCGTCTTGTTGTTAGCCTTCCAGAGAGCTATGGCAAGCCAAATTTGAACAATTTATGTGTGAGAAACAACATTTTAAGTGACTAGTGGTCTGTAGTTATGTTGGACATGGTGTTAAGTCCTTAAACATTGGTTTGGATGAATGACAATTTGACATAAAGTCCTACAACGTGTAGTGTGTGAGCTTGAAAAAAATATATCTATCAGTTCAAATCGTAAATAATGCATAGGAGGTAGGTTACTTAATTTCAACTACAAACGCAATCTAACATCTAGAATTGTACTCGCATTATTTCCTTCACCAGTAGCATTTGTGTTTTCAAGCATAATCAACTTGTAGAACCGGTAGTAGAGGGACAGAAAGTCACCTCACAACATGTTACATGTTTGTTGACATTGATCATAGGTTTTATCATATTCATGAACATCTCATACCAACTAGTCATAATTGGTCACCAATAACTAGCATGTAAGATTTTTCTCACAATGATATCAAAGAAAAAATGTCCTTCAACAACACTTCCATGTAGTTTTTGTACCACTATGGGCACCTATTCTAGTTGTAAAACATGATGAAACCTATTATCTTGTCCAAATCAATATACTACTCCTTCTTGAAGTACAAAAGGTATAATTCTTTGGGCTGAATATTGTCTCTATGACATAGTAAATCTCTTTAGCAACACTTTTTTTAACAATCATTCATGAACACTTTGTAACCATTCAAATTGTAATGTGAATAGGTGAGCATCATTGGTTTGATCAAATACTCCAATAGGTTTAGAATTATTGGGTAACTAACTTAAAATGTCTACCATTAAGTGAAATCTACCAAGCTTGTACACAATTTTGAAATCATATTCTAAAACAATTATAATTATCTAGTTAACCTACCAAAAACATGTGGCTTGTTAACTAAATACATTAAGGCCATATGATCAACATATAATACAAATTTATTACCTAATAAGTAATATCTAAAATTGTGTAAAACATACACCATAAATAAAGTTTTTTTCTCAGTAGTAATATAATTTCTCTTAACCAAATTCAATAATCTAGAAGAATACATTGAGATTAATGCCAAATTCTCTACACTTGAAAAAATAATTTATAAATTTCTTTATATGGGTGGATAGATCATTGAAAATAATAAAATAATTTTAAAATATTTTCATGAATACATCAATGTACTCACAAAAAGCTTTTGTAATTACCTTTTGATAAGTACACAATCCATTTTTGATCCCAAAGAGCATCATAACCCATATGAAAACCCCCTGATCAGTAACAAAAGCAATTTTGTTGATCCTTAGGTTCTATGGGAATCTAATGGTAATTAAAAAAAACCGTCTAAAAAATTGTAAATTTCATGTCTAGTTGTGGTATTTATAACCTCATTAGTAAAAGGTAAAGGATGTAATTTTTTCTTTGTGGTAGCATTTAGCTTCATAAAATTCACACAAATTATTAGTTTGTCATTCTTTTTAAGCATTACGACTATTAGTGATACCCAAGTAACCTCCTCAACATGTTTAATGAAGCCTACAACAAATAATTTACCAATGTCATGTTTGACAATGGTTACATTGTTAAGATTTAATTAATCAATACCTTACTTGATGAGCATGTGGTATTAATGTATTCAATTCAATTCAAAGTTGAACTATTTTGGGTGGTATCCCCTTCAAATCTTTGTAAATCTAGGCAAAAATATCCTTGAACTCCTTCAACAATTCAACCAATTGAACATTGATGATAAGTTCAAGATCGATAATGACTTTCACATGTTGCAAGTTCTCTTCGGTGCCCAAGTTGATTTTTTTCAATTGTTCTTATTATGTGATTATCCAACCAACAATGCATAGATTTTGAACTTTTTCATGAATACATGTGTCTCATTGATTGTCATCACTCCCACTTTAGGATTAAACAATATTTTTGGCAAGTACTACTTTAAAATATCATGAAGTATAACTATCTAAACAAATAGTACAAAAATTGGTTCAACAAGTACATCAAGTACTTGTTCAACTAACCCAATATCTATTAATGGAATAAAAATAATGATGCACCCCAAACCCCTTGAGAAACCCAAATGCGAGTTCCATAATGAAACAATGAAAAAAAGAAAAATTGATGCACACCCCCTAACTCATAACACTTGTGAGGTAGGAGGGCATGCTGGAGCTCTAGGATGGGACTAGGACAAACTTACAAGCAAGAGTTCAATATGAAATTAACCTACACAACCAAACAAAAAAGGTGGTTAATGTAAGTTGAAAGTAAGTGGTGTAGTTGACTTAATAGGGACAACTTTAAGTTCAAACTTTACATGACTCACAATCTTTGAGAGGAGGCACCACTCCGCTTCCTATAGTATAATCTATGAATAATCTATGGGGGCTACATCCAAATGACACTTTTTCCTAAGATTCCCGAGTGGGAATCCCAAAACTGGGACTTTTATTGTCTTGAAATTTTGGATGTTCATACCTTTTTCAAATCATACCTATTTGGAACATATAAAATATTTTATAACCCTCAAAAAGATCTTTCTAGTGGTGTATTACACGCCCCAATTAGAGGTCATTTGACCCCCGCTCTAAAGAGATTTGTGGTTAGGAATCAAATTCCCAATTTGACTCCTAGCCCTTCATTTGATCATAACTCATGCATTTAAAATCTAATAAAACAATTTGAAAGAAATTTAAGCATCTACACTTCAAAACCTTCCTAATGGTATCTTGAAGGCCCAAATTGGTACTTGTCTGCCCTTTCAACTAAGGCTCTAAATATTTGAAACTCACACATGAATTTGACTACCATAGTGGGGAATGCACTTGGGACCATTGGGCTCAATCTCTTGCATTCTCCCCCACTTGTGAGAATGTGTTTCACTCCCAAACACATTCTCTTAACCTCATGTGGTTTTTCATTTCACACTTAATCATGAACTCAATTTTAGGGTTGGGACAAATAACATATTTCTTTAACCTAATCAATTTAAGTATAACTATGGTTCCCATTGAAAACCAATCATGTTCTGTATAAATAAACATTAAATCTTCTTCCTCATTAAACATCCTAGAATGGAAGTCATAACAAACTAGCACTTTAGGTTGCTTAATCAATACTCTTAATTTCTTGGTAACATGTATGGTTTTGATTATGCTAGTTCCTTGGATAGTAATAATATCATTACCTTAATCATTAAATATTTTTGCATCTTTGAACCAAGGATGACCTAACAACATGGAGTAATTATAATTTATTACATTACTATGTATGACAATAAAGGTGATTATATAAGGAATTCCATGGACAAAAAAATTAAAATATTTGATCTGACCTAAAGGTTTAGCAATGGTTTAATCTGCCATGTGTAAGTTGTAAGGTGTTGGTTTAAGGTTTGCCATTTGATGATTGATTACTACTAAAGCAATTATAGGTTCAAATGAAACAAGTTTCAATGGTACTTGGTTTAAAATGTAGCATTCAATGTTAGATATTACTTGTCACAATTGTCCCAAGTTGAATGTATTCTTGGTCTTTAAGACTCGTGTATAGATATCCCTTAGAAAAATTCCAAAGTCTTTTATGATATCAATAGTTTTAATGTCACTAATTGTGAAAATATTTCATTAATTTGATTATTTTCAACCAATTGATGAACATTAATAGTTTGAAGCAATCTAGCCTAGTGATTCTACAATGTTGCCTTGGAGTTGCAATGATTTGTATGTCAATTCTCCATGATGTAGCTATCATCCACCATGTTGTAGTTGTTTCATAGTTTCAACAAATGAATCATGTAGGTGCTTTTCTTTTTGCTAGTCTATAATTCCTTTGGCTTTAACTGGTTTTTCATCTTTCAACACTTATTGCTTAGTGGTAAAAGTACATTACAATTGACTTTATAATCATTTCATAACTTGAATATTGGCCACAAAACAAAAAAAAAATGAATAAAATATGAAAAGGACTCGATATAACAAGATTTTATATGAAATGATTACAACATATGAATTCCATGAATAGATTTTTAGTTGCCATGACATATTGGACTTTGGAAGTGTTATAAAATTGCATCACAATCCATATTATATGATCATGGACTCCACATATTTATTAAAATGCTTAATTGAGTGATTTCTTTTACATGGAAAAATTTGTGATGCCATTGAAATACAAGAGGAAATTTTTGAAATATTTTGATGACCATAATTTGAGATATATGATGAAACATGATTTTTTAATAAAGTATTTTATTTATTTATATTAATGATTCAACTTCTCATTTTTCAAATGTAAAGTTTTGATACAACACTACTACAAAATTTGGGTTTTGCAACTAAAATTTAGTTGCATGCGACACATGCAACTAAAAATTTGTGTAATTGCATAAAACAAGTTGTACATGACATGCAGTTGCATGCGGCACTACGTATGCAACATGTATATACAATGTTAGTATACATGTTCATACATACACACTAATCCAATGTAGTTACACCTTATGTGCAACTTTCCTTGCAACTACATGCAACTAATCAAAATATGACACATGTTTAGAAATTAGACAACTAGCTTATGGACACGTGTCATTATTTAAATTTTTTGTGTTTTCAGAATTAAAAATTCATTGGATTAATGTTAATCATTAAAGTTTTTGCCACTAGGATGATGACACGTGGCACACCATGGAACGTTCATTGACCATTTGACACATGTTCAATATTTTAACACCAATTATATGGTGACACGTGGTAATCAAAGCCCACCTATTTTTAAAATTTTAAATATTAATTAATGAAACTTAAATCATCCAATTTATGGTTAATAAGATGTTAACACGTGGTGCCTAAGTAGGTAGATAATAATTAAACCTTATTAAATAGGTTTATTTAGGTATGTAAGTAGGTTGAAAAATAACTAAGCTTAGGTTATATAAGTAGGTTTAAAATAATCCAATTTTATTTTTAAGTTTGACCATTTCATAAAAGTCAAGTTTTTTTCATTCATTCATCCCCAATGGCACTTGGAATTTGGTTTCAACATAACTATTGCTCGTAGTTATATACTAAGCCAAATAGAATTGGAAGCCAAAGGATATGGGTTAAAACATTCCATTACAAACCTCATGAATTAACCTAGTTGCACATTAGATGCAACTATTGTATTAAAGTATCATAGCTAGGGGAGGGCTCTGTTATTTTTGGTGTCCAAACAAATTTTGAAACCCTTCTCTTAACGCATCTAACACACTAAAAATCGTTGAAAACATATTAAAAATGAGAAACTTATTGGCCCCCAAAATAAAGGGGGTCAAAAAATTCAAAAAGAAAACTATTGAGGTTGGTTCTTAAACACTTAGAAAGTTTTTTTTTTTTTTTTTTTTGCTAATAAAATTCCAGTGTGATTTGTAGGACTTTAGATGGCACTCCCATAACAATTTAAATCATTTCAAATGAATAAGAAATAAGAAAATTATGAACTTTGAAAATAGGAGGGGTCCTAAGAAAAAAAACAAAAAACAAAACATTTTATAACTTGGAAAGCTTATTTTTTAAATTTTTCTTCTTGTTAGTTTTTCATTACTCCTTTTCTTTTGCACTTCAAAGGTGATTATAGGATATTTAGTAATTATGATTATTTAATGAAAATGTGATTTTAATATTATTATTTAGTTTAAATTAATAATTAGCTTAGGAGGTTTGTATACTTATAGGTTAATTAGTGTAGCTTATTTACATTAATATTTTAACACAAATAATAAAATCTAAATATATATAATACCTATTGATTATATATATATATGATTATCACTATAATTATAATAAAATTATAATATTATCATATCAATTGATTTTGAATAATTTTTTGTTTAATGAAATGTACATTTTCTGAAAAAATATTCCAAAATAAAATAAAGTCAAACATATTTAAACCATGGTTTAGTTTAACTTAATTTAACCATTTTCAATTTTAGCCTAATCTAATTTAGCCATAAATATTTTAACATAATTTAATTTAACCATATTTATTTTATCCTAATTTAATTTAGTTTAATTTATTTTAACCATAATAAATATAGTTTAATTTAGTTTAGCCATAAATATTATAACCTAACTTAATTTAGCCATAATTATTTTGGCCTAACTTAATTTAGCCATGTTTAATTTATCCTAGTTTCATTTAGCTTAATTTAGTTTAGCCATAATTAATATAGTTTAATTTAATTTAACCTAATTTGATTTAGCCATAATTAGTTTGGCCTAACTTAATTTAGCCATAATCAGTTTAATATAATAAATTTAGCCATAATTATTTTAGCTTAACTTAATTTAATTATGGTTAGTTTAACTTAATTTAATTTAATTTAGCCATAATTAGTTTAGTTTAGCTTAATTTAACCATGGTTAATTTAACTTGATTTAATTTAGTTTAATTTAAATTAGCCATAATTAGTTTAACCTAACTTAATTTAGCCATGGTTAATTTAACCATGGTTAGTTTAGGCTAGCTTAAGTTATCATGGGGTTAACCTTAATACTAGAATTACATAATACTATTATATATAGCCTATGTAAATATATTAAATTTAGTATTTAATTATGTATAAGTTTAGGCCATTATTTTTATGACACGTGTCCATGTTGTACACATTTAGTTGCATATTAGTTGCACACCCAATCGTATGGCCCAAAAATATACAATACCAAATTTGTAGTTGTAAACATGACCGAGATAGTTACAAACAACAACTGGTTGCATGCTAGTTGCATAGTGACTGGTTGGTTGCAAATGATAATATTTCTAATAGTGCAATTACCTACCATTGATAAAGTCTTTATAAAAAAAACATTTGTTTAGCCTTGCCATATGACTTGTGTAATATAATTATCTTGCTTATAGTGTATTTACAATGTTAATTTGGTAATTTTTAACATCAATATGGACTTCACGTATGTTAAAAAGTACTACATCGTAGTGTGTTTTTGCCTTTAAGTAACTAGTTACAAGTAGTTATAGTAATTACTACATTACTTGGAACATTATTAGGTTTAAGAAGCTTGGGTGTTACTATATTAGAACTAATAGGTTTAGTTTTGAACATGTTTTGTACTTCAACTTTTCTAAGACAATTTTTAGATTGATGATCAACATTAAAACAGATGATACAAGGATAACGCAAAGGTATTTTAATAAGTTTACCACACTCCACAATGGTCTTACTACTAGTCCTATGGATTTTACTACCACTATTAGGAAAACGACATTCTATGATTATGCCATTTAGCAACTATGGTCCAGATTCAATCATGCAGTCATATAAGTATCTTAATCATAGATACTTTTACAACCATAGTCATGCAAATTGCTACATGACTTCGATCATGACTATAGGTTTAAAGTTTAAGATTGATGGATGACACATGTCCTCTCTTCTTCACTTTTTTATGGCGGGAAAAAATATCGCCATTTGTGAATGCATTGTTGTTGTTTTTCCTTGTTAACAAATAGGAGATCTACTCAAGTGCAAACATAAATCTTTATTGAAAGGAAACTACAACATGATGTTCACAACACGAAACATAACATTAAGAACTCCTCAAGGTTCTTGTCACATGAAGTACACAAACTTGTGTAATGAAGAAAAGAGAACCAAACCATCAACACCAAGGTATTTAACTAAAAGACTAAACCACAAATAACCAAACTAATATAAGTAACGAAAGTAATTCAACCTTGTGAAAGTAACCTAGTTACTTTCCTACTCTAGTAACTAATGAAACCTAACTAGTTGAACTTGAATTCTCAACACTCCCCCCTCAAGTTCAAATCCATTTATAGTACACCAAGCATTTTTCTAAACTTTCCTAGCTTGTTTGTACCTAAAGCCTTTGTGAAAATGTCAACAACTTGATCTTTAGTACACATATGAATAAGGATAATTTCTTTTACTAAAACTTTTTCTTTGATAAAGTGGTAATGCACCTCAATGTGCTTTGTCTTAACATGATAGATCAGGTTGTTAGCAAGTAGTATGCTACTGATGTTATCACAATAAATGACAACAAGAGCATCCACTGATTGTCCCAAATTTCATAGTAGTTTTTATAACCAAACTACTTCACATGCAGCAATTGTTGCACCTCTATATTCTACCTTCGTGCTTGATAGTGTAACTATTGGTTGTTTTTTACTACTCCAACTAACAGCACCACTTCCAAAAGAAAACATGAAACCACTGGTTGATCTTCTATATGAAACATTGCTAGCTTAATTAGCATCCATGTATCCATGTATTTGTAACTAGCTCTTGGCTTCATAAAAAATTCCACACTGCAAAGTATGTTTATGTACCTCAATATGCGCCTCACTACATCCAAATGTGGCTTTCATGGTGTTTGCATGAATTGATTTACCATTCCAATTACATAATTCAAATCTAGCCTTGTGATGGTCATGTAAATCAAACTCCCGCCTATGCATCTGTACATAGTGGTATTTTCCACAAGGTTTCCTTCATTTGGCTTTAACTTCACATTTTGCTCCAATGGAATTGAAATGGGTTTACAACCCGTCATTCCATATTCGGATAATTTGTTCAAGGCATATTGCCTTTGTAGTAACCATATCCTTTTAGGGGACTGAATTACCTCAATGTCGAGGAAGTAACGAAATTCTCCCAAATCCTTCATCTCAAACTTTTGCTTCAAAAGATTTTTCAAATCAAAGATGTCTGCATCATTATTTCCTGTGATAATCAAGTCATCAACATAGATGACTATGATTACAATCCCATGATCTGTCTTTTTCACATATAATGAAAAATTTACATTGGATGTTTGAAATCCACTTGTGACAAAATATTGACCTATCTTGTCTTACCAAGCTCTAGGTGCTTGCTTCAAGCTGTACAAAGCCTTTTTCAACCTACAAACCAAATCAGGATGTGTTTGGTGCACATAACCTAGTGGTTGTTCCATGTACATTTCTTCTTGTAAATCTCCATGAAGAAAAACATTTTTTACATCCATTTGATGTAAAGACCATCCTTTTGTTGCTGCCATAGCGATGATTGCTCTTATAGTTATCATTTTGGCAACTGGACTATAGGTCTCCTCATAATTTATGCCATAAGTTTGGGCATAACCTTTAGCAACCAATCTTGCTTTGTATTTGTTCATAGATGCATCTGCATTGTGTTTGACTTTGTACACCCATTTGCACCCAATTGTTTTCTTATCCTCTGGTAAAACTACCAATTCCCAAATAGCATTAACATCCAAAGCTGCCATCTCTTCATCCATGGCATTGTCCTACTTAAGGTTTCCAACCGCTTGTTCAAAACAAGTGGGTTCAACCTCTTGTATAACTCTCACCATGTATGCGTAATGATGAACTACAAAGCCATCATATGTGAGTCTATGTACAGGGTACTTGACTCATGTGGATCTTTGTACTCCATTGTTGTTGTCAAGTGTTTTCAAAGTTTTCTTGGCCATTCAAGCTCTAGGAGTAATGACTGAAGTGATTTTTAATTCTTCACCCACATTTCTCTCTGAATCACTTGATTCATCATTTACATGAAGATTTCTAGATGATGTTTGAGAACTACCATGTACAATGTTTGAAGATCTTAATCTTCCTTTCCATGGAGTGCTACTAGACCCACTAATTGAAGACTTTTGTGGTCCACTGATTAATTGTGATTCTTGTTCCACATTTGATGAAACATCACCATTTCTAACCTCTCCATCTTCTGTTACCTTAAATGGTGAATACCAGTTAACCATCTCATCAAGCACAACATCTCTACTCACTTGCAACTTCTGAGTGGAAGGATTGAAGTATCTATATCCTCTTTGTTATGAAGAATATCCAATGAAGATACACTTCTCAGCTTTTGGGTCTAGTTTTGATCTCTTCTCGTTAGGAACATGCACATATGCAATGCAACCAAACACTATGACGTGTGAAACATTGGGTTTCTTGCTTATGAATTTTTCTTTAGGTGTCATGCCATGAACTGCCGCTGTGGGTGTTTGATTCATGATATAGTTTGCAGTTACTACCACTTTAGCCCAAAAATAATTTGGAAAAAATTTCTCATTCAACATGGCATGTGCTATTTCTACAATGTGCTTGTTTTTCCTTTTAGCAACTCCATTCTACTGTGGGGAATAACTACATGAATACTTCCTTTGAATTCCATGCTCCTTCAAGTACTCATTGAATTCATTTGAAAAATATTTTCCCTTTCCATCGGACTTTAAGCACTTCATGCTCACACCCTTCTCCTTCTCCACCATTGCTTTGAAATTCAAAAAATGTTGAAACACTTCACCTTTGTGTTTCATGAAGTAGACCCACACCTTCCTTGTGTGATCCTCAAAGAAACTCACATAGTACTTGCATTTTCCAATGGATTCTGTCTTCATGGCGCACACATCTGAATGAATAATTTCCAAAGGTTTGGAACTTACATGAATTGTTTGAGCTGGGAATGGATGCCTAGCTTGATTCCCCAATTGGCATGTTTCACAAACTTTTGACATCACCTCTTTTATTCTAAATTTGGGAAGACCTCTAATAAGATTTTGTTTCTCCATTAGCTTAAGACGTTGGAGATTAACATGGCCAACCCGCTTGTGCCAAATTTCAATGTCTCCAACTCCTTTTCCATGTGTGAATAACATGGAATTCACCCGAGGCATGTTCACATCCAAGGTGAACATTCGTCCATTCCTTTCCCCTTTTGTAATCAATTTGCCTTGGTTCTTCATGTGTTCCACAAAACATCCATTTGGGTTGAATGTCAACTGTAAACCTTGTTCCACCATTTGGCCTAGGGAGACCAAATTTTTTGTTATGGTTGGAACATGAAGTACATCTTTGAAGTACTTTGTTTGCCCATCTTGCATGGACAATGGCACCTTGCCAATTTGTGTGATGGGATGTGTAGTGTCATCACCAGTTTCCACAAACCATGGTGTCTTCAAATCCTTTGTGTCTCTAAACCATTCTCCATGACTAGTCATGTGGTTTGAAGCTCCAGAATCCACATACCAGACATTGTTGTCTAATACACCTCCTGTCATTAAATTTGTCATGTGTTGCATCACAAACATTTGCTCATCACCTTGATTGCTAATTGACACATAATTCTTTTGTTGTAGTTTTCCATTTCCTGCATCATGCTCCCTTTGATAACAGTTCTTTGCCATGTGCCCAGGTTTCCTTCAATAGTAGCAATTTTAATTGCTATTTGGTTGTTGACCTCGATGACTTCCACCATGACTTCCACGACTTCCTCGACTTCTTCAACTTTCTCTTCTTCCAAAGTTTCCTCGTCCACCTCCATGAGCTTGACCTTCATGTTGATGATGTCCACCATGTGAGCTTTCGTGTCGACCTCAAAATGAAGTTTTACCACCTCTACGTTTACCTCTATTAGTATTTGAGTATAAATTAATTTCTTGTGATCCTCCATTGGATGAAGTACTAACCATTCTCATATTTTCACTTATAAGTAGTGTTATTAAGTCTTGGAAATTGGGAAATGTTTCTCGAACTGCAATTGAAGTACGAAACTCATTATAGTATTTTCCAAATCCATTCAAGGTGATGGCCATTAGATCTTCATCCAATAAATGCAAGAACATCTGCAAGGTTTTTCACCTTTGTAGAATAGTCACTGATGTTCATCTTGTTTTTCTATAAATTATGCAACTCTTGCTTGAGCTAGATTTTGCGGGCTTGTGTATTGGTGCTATACATTTTCACCAATTTATCCCAAGCTTGCTTGGGTGATTTTGCATCTTGAATATGCACAATCATGGAATCGGACACACTCATAGAAAGCCAATATAAGATTTTCATGTTTTTTCATGCCAAGTTTTATTGGCTTGAATTTAATGTTGTGTGGGGTTTTCTAGGAGAGGAGGCTCTTTCTCATCATTGGTTATGAATTCCCAGTAGCCTTTCCCCATCAAGAAGTTTATAATCCTAAATTTCCACACTTGGAAATTGTTTTTGTCTAGTTTCTCAATTCTAATTTGAGGAAGACCGTTCGCCATTTCTCAAGGCAACATTCAATGTCTTATTGGGGTTCACAAATGATTTTAATTTTTTCCTTAGGTTTCTAGGATTAGGGTTAGAGTTAGGGTTGAACAAGATGGACCTTGCATATGTATGTATATCTTAAATATTATACGAAAATTTATATTATACATGAGTTTTACGTATATGTATGTATCTCGTATAATATTTCATATGGTATTAAGTACATTATTACATACCACACTTTTGTATGAAGGTCTTGATAATGTATTTGTGCTTCCCAATCTTCAAACTCCTTCCTTCAAGTTCTCCCAAGTTGTATTTGCGCCATTTCAAAAATTTGTTTTGATGTTTTTTCAAAACAAACTTCTATCATAACAACTTTGCAAAGCTACACCACTCACATATGACCTTGGATCGATCTGAAATTTTGGTCAAACATGGACAACTATGTCTACTACCATCTCTCAAAATTCTAGCTCATTTAACTTCATACAATGAAAAATCTTGTTACTTCCTTGAAATCACCTCAAACTGGGACTTGAACACAAAATGACTTACAACTCGTTCTCAGTAAGTCCAAACTCCTTGAAATTTTTGGAAACACATTAGATATATGTCTTCTATATTGATTAAAAATTTCAGCTTTATTGATGATGACCACAAAGAGTTATCACTTTCAAAAGAAATTGACTTCAAAACTAAGATTGAAACTTTAGATGCTTGAATATCTTTCAATACACATCCAAATGACATGAAATTTCTCTCACATATGTATTCCTTTATGATCTATAAAATCCCAAAGCTGCAAATCAAAAAATGCTCAAACAAAAGAGATATGACTAAAAAACTAGATCTAACACAGAGTCTTCAAAAGCTCATAACTCTCACAAAACATATCCTTTTCTTTTGAAAATTTGAGAATATAAGTGTCTTATAGTCTTCTATAATCTCTTCAAGTTTCACTCCATGATCTTTTCATAGTAGATTTAGATCTAGATTTAAAGATCTAACTTACACAATCTTTGATATGTTGATATCCTCTCACCTCTTTTCTTTTCTTTTCTTTCTCTTCACATTTTTTCCTTTCCCCGTTTCTTTTTTTCACTTGACAAATTCCCATGATGTTACTAGAGACCTTCAAGCTCTAGTTCTAGATCTCTTTCAATTTTCTCATTCAACCACTTAAACTTTCATATCATGTTAACAAATACGAGATGTACTCAAGTGCAAACATAAATTTTTATTGAAAGGAAACTATAACATGATGCTCACAACACAAAACATAGCATCAAATTCCTCAAGGTTCTTGTCACATGAAATACACAAACTTGTGTAATGAAGAAAAGAAAACCAAACCATCAACACCAAGGTATTTAACTAAAAGACCAAACCACAAATAACCAAACTAATATAAATAAAGAAAGTAATTCAACCTTGTGAAAGTAACCTTCAGTACTTTCCTACTCCAATAACTAATGAAACCTAATTAGTTGAGCTTGAATTATCAATAGATTTGAATGTACATAGTTTGAATTGGGAGGAGCATTTCAAACACCTTCAATACATTCTCATGAAGTTAAGGGAAGTTAACCTCAAACTCAATCCAAACAAATGTGAATTTGTCAAGTCTAAGTTAGTCTTTCTTGGTCATGAAGTCAACCAAGAAGGGACACAACTAGATTAGAGGAAAATAAAAATTGTTATGAAATTTCCCATCCCTATTTTTGTTATTAATGTATGAGCCTTTTTGGGACTAATAAGTTACTACATGAATTATGTGGAAGGATACTTGCGCATAACCATTCCACTATTTGAATTAACCAAAAAATATTTTATATTTAAGTGGAACCCTAATTGTTAGAAGGCTTTTGAAATTTTGAAGTTGGCATTGGTCTCTACTTCAATTATGGTTAGGCTTAACTTTACAAGGGCTTTCATTCTGGACATTGACTAGTCTACGCACGGAGTAAGGGCCATATTTTCATAAAAAGAAGGGAAGAATGAAAAGGTGATTGCAAACACCAATAAGGGACTTTCCCTTGTGAAGAAAAAATTTTGCCCTATGGAGGGTGAATGTTATGTTTTAATGTGGGGTATGATACATTTCAAGCAATATTTGTATTGCAACCATTTTACACTCTAAATTGATCACAAACTACTAAAATGGCTGGCAACGATTTTTGATGCCTATAAAAGGAGAGGCATGTGGATCAATACATTACATGATTTCAACTTGAAAATCATTCGTAGAATAAGGTCCAAACATACAAATGTGGATGCGTTAAATAAGAACCTTGTGGATGTTGTAGAACTAAATAAAAATCTAGTGAATGAGATTCAAGATTGCAAGATGCTGCAATACATTCGAAAAAAAAGGGAAACCCTATGGATGAGTAGGAGGAGTTCTAAGATGGGTTTGTTGTTGCAGCAATTGGGAAGTCAAAGACTGTTAAATCATTTGTTCATGGTGGAATTTGTTGAACCTATTCCTACCAAAATAACTGGATTAACCAATATAGATGCAAGACAAGATAATAATATTGTTGTATCTAAAGAGGAAGTTCAAGACAGAAGGAACAAGGCCACTGGGAAGAAAAAATATATAAGAATTGTGGGATGTCAAAAGCCATTGGAAGTTTGTTGAAAAGGCACAAGCCATGGTTATGATGAAGTAGACCATGAAACATGATATGGGGAGGACAATGACTGTGAAGAATATAGGAATAAAAAGATATGGGAAGGTGAGTTGAACATGATAGTGTTGAATGGAAATCAATTCTTGGCAAAATGTGGGGAAGAAAATAAATCTAAGGTTAACAAGCACATTCTACATTATTATTAGAACAATGACAACTTGATGTTTAAGGGACTGATGGTTATGAGACCTAAAGAGCGATGACAAATTATTGTGGATCTGCATAATGAAATTGGCAACTTCAAGGAAGGAAAAACTTTGGTTGAAATAACCAAACACTACTTTTGGCACAACCAGATAGAAGAAATGAAAAATGTTGTGGTCATGTAAACGATGTCAGCTTGTGAAACATATGGGTTCTATCAAATTTGAATTTGAAAAGTTAAGGAATGACACACCCCCAAGCTCCTTAGTGGACTCAAACGTGAATCCAAATTGAAAACAATGGAAAAGCAAGGAATCAGGGCACGCTCCTTGGCTCGTAGCACTTTGAGGGGTAGAGGGGCGTGCTGGAGCTCCGGGATGGGACTAGGAAGAGTGACAAATATCAACTACTCACACGGACCTGCACAAAACCAACACAAGGTGGTTAATGCATAATTGGAATGCTTTTGGTGTTAGGACAAGCCACGAGCAACTCGAATTCACAAGACTCACCACGACTTGGACTTGGGGGAAGCCACCAACTTCCCCATTATAGTATACTTTGTGCCTCTCCACGAAGCCCACATCCAAATGGCTTTTTGTCCTGGGACTCCCAAGTGGGAATCTTGAAATTGCCAAAGTTGGGATTCTCGTGACTTTGGGGCCCCATAACTTTGTGTGCATACCTCTGATTGAGATGAGATATGAAACAAAGTTATAGCCCTCTTTGAGAACTTTCCAACGATATGTTGCACGCCACCTACACGCAAGGGAATTGGGTTGATTCCCGACTTTTAGTGGTCGGGAGTCAAACTACTAATGACTCCCTTCTTTTGGCCATAACTTGTGTTTCAGATGTCCAAATGGGTGATGTGAGCCCATTTTAGACATCTACATTTCAATAGTTTTCCGATGGTATAAAGAACTCCTCGAACCATTGGGTTTTGACCCTTGCAATCGCTCTCTTGAAGTGGAAGCTCCTTTGGGAATGTGAAGGTTCATTCCCTCACACTTTCTTTCACTCCTGGGCTTCCCTCTTGGCCCACAACCTTGCAAGCCTTTGCCTTGGTCACGAGCCCAAGGCTAGGGTTGCGACAAGGAATATCTTGATTTGGGACCAATTTTATGAAGTGGCATTAGATATAGTCAGGTTGTTAGGCGAAATGTGCAATGGCAACATATACATTTTAGTTGCCATTGACCATTATTCTAAATGGTGCAAAGCCAAAACAATTGTTGACCATGATGCAAAAATTGTTGCAAGGTTCTTAGAAAATGAAATCATCTATAGGTTTGGCATGCCAAAGTACAATCTAATTAATAATGGTTTTAAGTGGGTGGCTGAATTCGATTAGCTATGTGAGAATTATGAGATTGTGCACCAACACACCACACCACAATGGCCCAAGTGTAATGGTATCGCTAAAAGGATAGTTAAAACCTTGAAACATGGGTTACCTATGTTGTCTGCAACTCTAGAACACACAAGAGATTGGGATAAGCATTTCCCCATAATATTATTTGGGTACCGATGTGGGATTCAAGCAAGTACAAAGTTCTTTTTCCATATGTTGCTGACAAGAAAGACCCCTATGTTAAAAGCTAATAATTTTTTAAGCCCCTTGGTTTAGACATTTGAAGATGATGCTATATAGCCATCCATCTTGGCAATATGGATGATTGACAAGTTGCAATTCATTGCCAAAATGCATGGGGAAGTTAAGGAAAATGTTTGCCAAGTTTAAATGTGTCAAAAGTGTGCTTATGCTTCAAGAAAAGGAAAACAAATGTTTCTTGGACTCAAGGAAGGAGTGACGTATGTGAAGATGAAGAAACCAAGGAAGAAAAAGGTTTTGGTGTCTAGTTGCGAGGCACCATTTTTATTTCTAAACTATTTGGATGATAATGGGTTTGGAGAACAAGATGAAGGGGGAAGAATGTGTGTTGTTAAAGGCAAGGAGGAACAACTTTGGGACAAACTTCAACAAGATTTGCAATTATTCCATTATGCACAAGTTGTGTGAGGATTGAGGGGTTCAATCCAATTTGTATGGGAGGTGTTACATGTGTGATGAAAGAAGAGGTGGATGAGGCCCTACATGGATGAAACAACACCATCAACAATCGAAAGTTGAAAAGGACAAAACTTTCAGCAATTGCTTGTGATGTGAAGAATTAAGTTATTTTTCTGTGGCATTTGTGTTCATGACCTTTGTTTTTTGCTCATTATGAGAAAGGTTGTTATTGACTATTGACAACACTTGTTGTGTGGTGAGGAGCTCTCCTTGGGTGCATTTTCTGTGGTTTGGTTACTTTTTTGTTAGAACTTTGATGGTGGTCTGTTGAGCAATGGAGTTGGATGGAGATAAAAGAATGCAACTGATTCAAAGGGGACAACAGAGTTAAGTGGATTTGGTTGCATTAGGATTAAAGAAGTGATTTTTGTTCAAGAGGGGATTGATGGATCACATTCTATAAAAGAAGTAGTATTTTGTTACATTATGTCTTTCCTTAGGAAAAATGCATTGCAATAGATATGGTTTGATGACAGGAAAAGGATGAAGCTACAAGGATTTCGAGAGCGGTTGTGAAATGTACCATTGTTTGTGTGAATCCATTTGTTTTGTCTAGATTGTCAGTTCCTTAAGTCACAAAGAGAGAAAGAACCTAGTTTTCTTGGCATTTTAAGGGAAGTATGGGACCTCTGTAACAAGTTATACCTTGATGTGATTATTGAAAGGTGTCAATTTTCCTTGTCCAAGCTTTTAAAGTTGATTGTCGGTTTCATGCATTCCTTTATTGTGCAATGTTGTTGTTTTGAATTGATTAGTATGTTGAATGACTGAAAGAACTAGCCAACATATTTTTGTCAAATTGTGTAGTGGGTATTGTGTGTATATGTTGCTTACGTGGTTATCAGTGGGCTTTTTGATAAAAACACTTGATCATGACTTGTTGATGCTCAAGAGAGTGAGGTTGGAAAGCTTTGATTCCTAGAAACCCACTGAATTAGGGTTAACAATGATGTAGTGGTGCTTGGGATCAAATTCATGATGATCATATGATGCTATTCATATGTGTTATAATAGAGCTCTGATGTTGCAAAATTTCTCTTTATATTGTTGTATGGGGTGTTGCAGTAGTTCAACTTGTCTCCTTTTTGTTACAAGCCTTCCTTTTGTGGTCTGTCAGGTGACAACAAAATTTGAACCTTGCCGTGGAAATGAGGAGCAACAATTATGCATTCCTAACAAAGTAAAGATGTTCTGAGTAGGTGCCCAATGGAGATTTAGACCTTGATGTGGAAATGAGGAGTAACAATTATGCATTCCTAGCAAAACAAAGATGTTCTCATTGAGTGCTCAATCCATTGCCCATCCCAATGGGTGATTCTGATCAAGTTGGGGTTCACTGTCAGGGAGGTAAGGGTAGTGGAGAGAGCCAAGGGTCCAAAGAAAACGACAGAACTGCTGTTCTGTGGGAAAGTGGGAACCATGGAGTTGGACCTGTATTCATACTCATGGAAGGGGAGGGAGGTGCCACAAACTTTCACAGCAATTGTGGGGGAGAAAGATGTTTAGAGCAGCTAAACCTAAGGTGAATGTTGTGGAGAATTAGTGGCCTGTAAGCTAGCTTCCCCCAAAATTTAAGCTAAGGTGGGTCAACAATCAACACATGGAGTAAATAGCAGAATAAGAACGAGGTTGCCTTTATTTGAGCAGTGTGGAACAAGCCCATTGCAATTAACTCTTGGAAAGCAAGGGTACATGTGATAATCAATCAAAGCTGCCCAACGTGTGGCTGTGAAATTGAATCTATACTACATAGATTTTTTGGAGTGTAGTTACTAGTCACATGCAGAGAACGTGGGAGTTCACATGGACAATCCTGGATTGTATTAAGTATGGAGCTAATGCTAGCATGTTAGTTTCCTCAATGCAATGGAAAGCTTGCATTTTTGCTGCTAGAATGCCAAGGCGGCTACAATGCATGCACAATTTGTGGGCTCTGCTCAAAGGTGTCATACCCTGTGGACAATTTGGTCAGAAAGGAATGACTCAGTTTTTAACAACTAGAAATGGCACTCACAGAAGCTGCAAAGAGTAGTTATATGGGATGCGATCATTGATTATGGCAGAGGGCTGCTTGGGAGAGATGTGTTAGGATGATCCAAAAATGCCCAACTACAGAACACAAGCACCTTGAGTGCCTTGACAAAGTTGGGGAAGACAATAGGTTATTTGTACTGGAGTTGGCATATTTATTAGGTGGTGGTGGTTTGATGGGCCTAGGAGAGTTTTTATCAGCTAAAGTTATGCCCTGACCACTAGGTTATGCTTCCCCTTTGTGGGTTGTGATCCTTGTTTCCTCACAATGGTGTTTTCTTTCATTTGTGCCATAAATAAATTTTCAAAAGAAATTTAAAAATTAAAAAAGAAGAAATGAGATTAATGGATTATGTTCTTTGAAATGTCTCTTCTGTGGAAGTTGTACTAGATTACCATCTATCCAATCAGTGTCTTACCAGTGCAAGATCCCTCACTCTAGGCTGGAGTGAATTAGCACCCACCAATGCACCAGTTGCGGATGAGCCCGTTGAGGCCGTTTTCTGGATGGACGAAAATCCCATCCTCCCTGCCTGATTTTTTTTTTTTTTTTTCCACCTCTTCTCTACCCCAAAATTTTACCCCGTCCTACCTACCACCTACCTCCCCCCGTCCT
>Ga0116227_10007684_pt1 | contig 20864 bp, 17 predicted proteins | sample S1TSphgellanicum_FD_89693 | JGI IMG/M metagenome (GOLD analysis project Ga0116227, IMG submission 89693) | Host-associated microbial communities from peat moss isolated from Minnesota, USA - S1T2_Fb - Sphagnum magellanicum MG | ecosystem: Host-associated > Plants > Peat moss > Unclassified...
AGTTAAATCCACATATTAACAATCAAAAACATTGATTAAATAAAAAAATTGAAGGGAGGAAAAATAAAACATATTTTAAAAAATTTAATAAAAATAATCTAAAGAGAAATTTTTTTTTTTTTTTTTTTTCTCAATTTTGTGAAGTTGCCATACTGGCGATTCTCCACAAGGAGATTTAGCCACGTTTGGCTATATACCGTCCTTGCGCTGCGTTCACACGTGAATAAAACATGATGTAACAGAGATGTCATCCATAGGTTTTGTCAGATTCTCTGCTACCCACCTAGGACAAAAAGTAGCCAACTCTGCAGCACTTTGGCTGTTGAGGCCATTGCCACACCCACCGCATCCCATCCCCCAACACACACACACACACACACACACCGCCCACCTTCTCCTTCCTTTTGTGGCCTTCCAAAATTCCAGTCCAGGTCCCCTTGGGTCTACGTATTGAGCAACTGGGCCAAGTGAAACCTCCGAAAGGAAGGGAGAGAGCGCGCTAGTAGCGCACGCGAGAAAAACGGCGCAACCAGAACCGGACCCCACACACTCATACCAAACTAGAACCCGAACACAGACGTAGAACAGAAACTAGGAGAGAAGAGAAGGCAGCGAGAGAGACAGAGAGAAGCAGAGAAGGGGGAGGTGCTCCTTCCACTTTGCGTGCGTAGGGGGGAGTGGAGGGATATTATGTTCATGAACAGGAGGAGTAAGGAGCAAAGGACTAGTGGCGATGATGGTTTCACTGTGTTTCAAAACGGGAACGGACGGAACATTGAGCGGTCGTCTCTTCTGCCTTCTTCTTCAGCCACTCCTGCCTCTGCTGCTGGTCGCTTTCGCGGCGCCATGGACAACTCCGCCTACCCTGACGACGGTGTGTGTGTGTTTTTTTTCTTGCTCTTTTTTAGGTTTTTGATTATGATGATGATGATGATGATGACGACGACGACGACGCGGAGGTTTTGATTTTTACTTACTGCTGTCTGCTTTCAAGGAGGATCGGGTCTGCAGGGTATTGAACCCTGATTAGATTTTGACCTAACTCTTCTCAGCATCAAGGACCAATGCCGTGATATCAATTTTCTTTTTGTAATAATATCTTTCGATCTGAATTGCAGCGATCCATTATTTTTCATAAAATTGAATGTCGTTTTGCAGATGATTTTGACACAGACAGTGAGGAGGAGTCGGATGTGAGTGGATCTGCAGGAGATGACACTTCATGGATTTCCTGGTTCTGTCGCTTGAGAGGCAATGAGTTCTTCTGTGAGGTGGACAATGAGTACATTCATGATGAGTTCAATCTCAGTGGCCTCAGTAGTCAGGTTCCCTACTATGACTACGCACTTGATCTCATTATGGATGTGGAGTCTCCTAATGGTAAGAAGAACATATCATGGCTTTTTTCTGGGCATGATCAATGAGGCAGATGTCACATTGCTGTTTCTGTGGTATTAACACTGAAAATTTGTTCCTTGAGAGTCATGAGCATTAGACAATGATAGGGTTTATGGTTGAGATATTGACCAACAGAAAACATTGAGGTATGTTCAAAAGTTGGTAAGAGTGTAGTTTAGGTTTTGCATGTATGTATGAATTATGTGTATAGTGATTAGCATGGAAGAACAAGAGGGTTTGATTTTACCTGCAGTTGTTGTGATGATTTAAGAAGAGTGAGAACTCTCTGAGATCCAATGACAAATTTGACATAAAGACACACATCCTGTTGAGAGCGTATAAAAGTGAAAGAGGATGAAATCATGGCCTCTCTGTTTCTTGTATGCTCCCCTTTTAATCTTTAGCCCATCTGGATTTTGTGCCTTCTACTAATGCCCGTGTGTTTGCAATGGGATGGACTTGACTAGGTTTAATTGCATTCACCCTGGTTGTCTCTAATGTACAGACTTCCTTTAAATGCAGATGATTTATTTTCAGAGGAGCAAAATGAAATGGTAGAGTCTGCTGCAGAGATGTTGTATGGACTCATACATGTCCGGTATATCCTGACTAGCAAAGGGATGAATGCTATGGTATGTCTTGTTTCCTTGTTCCCTACTTTGTGTTAAACTCCTTATGAAGCATTCAGAAGGATAATTCACTGAATGGTCATCCAATAGAATAGGCTAAAATACTGCATCCAATTTGAGAGTGTTGGTTCAGGTGTATTGATTCCCTGTTTTCTTATGATGGTCTGCAGTTAGAGAAGTCCAAGAATGTGGACTTTGGCAGGTGTCCCAGAATGTATTGCTCAGGCCAGCCATGTCTGCCCATGGGACAGTCAGATGTCTCAAGGACAAGTACTGTGAAAATCTATTGTCCCAAGTGTGAAGACATATATTACCCAAGGTCCAAGTATCAAGGCAGTATCCTCTTCCACATGTGCCATATGGTGAATGCATGATATTCTGCTTTGTAATGACATGTGGCTGTTTATTGGGGTGCATTGTGGAAAGAATAAATTGAACACAGGTTTTTAGTCAATTTGTATTATATTGATGTGAAGTCAAACTTGTAACTCCCAATCCAGTAACTTCCCAAATTCCTGTGGCTTTCTTCCGAAGGACACAATCCTACCATGACAGTTGGCTGCCCTGAGACCTAAAGAAAGTTTCTGTATCTAGTTGGCAGACAATGTGAATGAAGTTTATAAAGGCTCGGAACAACCAGGGTGTTTAAACCAGACCTGAGGCTGACTTTTGGGCTTTTCATTGTTCAGTGCAAAGGCAACAATTAGAATATTGTCACAGCACTCAGGTGTTTCTGATTTTGTGTAAATGCTAACTGCCATGTAGGCTTTTCTTGATGTGCTTTTCTTAACTGCGTTCAGATATTGATGGAGCATACTTTGGGACAACATTTCCTCATCTGTTTCTGATGACTTATCCTCAAGTAAAACCAGCAAAGCCAACTCAAAGCTATGTACCAAGGATATTTGGGTTCAAACTACACAAGAGTGCAATGTAGGTGACTTCACTGCAAATTGAAGTAGTAGGTGTAATTATATCTAGTTGGAAAGCAATTGTTTGCAGACACAATGCTGGGTGATGGCCACAGTTTTGCCCTCATATGCTGCTGTAGTGAAATTTGGAGTTTGCACCTTTGGGCAGGCTGAGTTGGCTTCTTTGGAAATATTGTTTGTTGGTGCAAGTTAGATTTGCAGCCTGTCTCTATTAACCCATTTTATTGGAATTGGAATTGGAACTGAATTGGGAACAGATCCCTTGTGAGTAAATTGTGCATTTGTGAGATGCTACGTGTCATAGAAACAGATTGTATATAGTAAAATAAGTGAGGACTTTTGATGCTGTACATTATGTCCATTGTCCATATTTGGCAAGATATTCATGGTCTCTTTTTTTGTGCCCAACATTTTTAATTAGTGTGACGGAATTGGATCTTACGCACTTTTCAACTTTGATGGAGTGGATAGATTTGACCCTCTCTATTCATTGCTGTGAATTCTGATGTAGGTGTGATAGTGTCTTGAAATGATTTTTAACTTTTAATGAAGATGGTATATTGTTACACAAATGTCACATATTCAGAGACGTTGGAGTTGTTATTGGGTTAGTTGACACAACTAGGGAGAGATCAAGAGGACAGTGATTGAATGTTGGATGAGGGTCTCAATGTGAAGTGCTTAAGTTGGGGTTGCCATTATGGCAGTGTGGTATTATTCATAAGCAGTTCAGTTCCCACCTATTAGATGTTAGTTAATAGGAGGTGAAGGGACATGAATCATTTTGAATGATCATCACTACACATACACCAAGAAAGACTTAAAGATGATCTACATAACCAAGGCTTGGAATTCAGACCAGTTGCTGGGGAAGAGACTTGACCATAGCAGCTGGACAGGTTCCTTCAGGGGTGAATGGATACATCGAAGTCCAGGGGACAACCTAAAACAAAATAACAAAATGCTGTCAATCACAGCTTCCATACCTGTGTAAATTACATTTCATTGTTGACATGCTCAATCAGTTCAGGCACTCAGATCCTTCACAAAAAAGTTTCTGTTATATACAGTCAGCTCCCCATGTTGAGCATGCCAAACATTCTTTTCAGTTCACAGGTCATGTACCACACACTCATGGGTTTGAGGAATTTCAAAGCCTGAAAAAAGCTGATTGACCACAGATCCCTTAAGTCCCATGGTGGTTGCACTCAAGCCAAGTCTCCCCAAAGCACAATAGAAAGTGACATCTAACGTGAAGACTTTTGACAGCCTTTTAACTGTCAATTTCATTCATTGTCACTGCAACATTGTGTGCATGTGTTCTTGAACTTCAGGATTCAGGACACTTCAAAAGCCAATCATCAATATGCCATTGCCCCTAGCAACAGAATGTGCTTTGGGGTATTAAACCTTCAACCTCAAGAACTAGCTCTTCATGCTGCCAACTGCACCCAAGCAAACTCCTCTGCATAGCCATTGCTGACTCCAGAAGTACATGATGCTGTGCAAGAAAAGACAGTAATAGTGGCCCAATCAAGAGAGCTGGGTTCATTTTTCACTCGCAAGAAATACAGAAGCTGAGGCAACACTTGCAGCTCAAAGTTCCGGGGTCCCCCACAGTGTGAACAAGGCTGAATATCAGTGCTTTTTTTTGGCTGGCCTTCTAATAACGGCCACAGTGGCTTTGCATCCTGTGAACGACAATACCTTAGCACTTGCTCTGGTGCGCATGCAATCCTTGCTTGGAATGATACCCAGTGTTGCTGCTCCTGCGAGGCCTCCTGCACCTCCTGCAAATCAGAGGCTGAAAACTCCTCCCCTGCCTTTCTCCGCCTTTCATATTCATCAAGCAACTGTTTGGCCCTACTTTGTCCAACCTCCATCTGAGGACCTGGGTTACTTCTATCATTGTCCTCAGCCTCATAATTGTATTCTTCATCAACCACAAGCTCAAACTCTGGCCACAGTTTGTCACTAGCAGCACATGCGATTCCTGGTAAATTTTTCTTGTGTGGTTCATGGAGATCCTCAGGCATCAACTCACCAGCCTCCACCTTGACTGACTCTACATCTTTTGTGGACCCTGGCTCTGGATGGCTTGCACTCTTGGCAGCTTGAACTTGCCGACAAAATCCACTGTGGCCAGCCCGCCAGTGCTCAATCTGGTGGTTCCGGGAGCAGTAACGTGTCTGCTTACAGGCTGCACATGCTTTGTGACCTTTCCAAGCTCCACACCATGTGCATAGAGCCACACCATCACATGATGGTGAGTCCTGACCATCAGGGTTTGGTGGACTGTACGAGTAAAATGAATTGTTTCGGGGAAGCTGACTCCGGAAAACCCTAATACTGCGGCATGGCTTCTCTGCTGGTTGCTTGCGTTGATGGTGCTGATCTTGCTGGAGACAAGCCATGTTTGGACAAATAAACACATACAAAGTTCTGTGGAATGCCTCTGGCTGATCTTCAAGTGGTGCATAAACCTGTAGCAAAAACTGTAAGGGATTGTCGCAAATCCCACATAGTACTTGCTTCCCATAAGGCAGATTGATTGGATCTAACCAAGCAGGAGTACCTCCTACTTTGCTGGGAAAATGATGCCTTGAAACTTTCCATGCTTGCTCCACTGGTTGCACAAACCCTAATCCTACAAGTGTTTCATCTTCTTCCTCTTCCTCCTCCTCCTCCTCCTCAACCACTATATCTTGTCCTCCAACTTCTTCAGGTGATTTCACCCTCAAATCTGCCACATCTTGCACCAACCCTCCTGCACCCTCGTCCTCCTGTTCCAATCCCTCCCTATTAGAAATCAACAATGCCCTCTGGAACAGCTCATCCATGCATTGCATATCCTGAGGAGCCAGGAAGAAAATACATAGGCAAAGTCTCACTTTAACAGGAACCATTCCTTCTCTTCACAGGTACCCATGTATTGAGCATAAAACCGCTCGGCATCATAACGCACATGTACCGAGCAAAAAGCTGGCCCAACATCATAATGATCCCACAAACTAGAAAATATCGCCAAACAAATATCTCACCGGTACTCTACAGCCATGCCCGAACATCAAACACTCCCAAAATCTAGGTTCCTTTCCAAATGCACTGATCCAGAACAGTAAACCAAACTTTTGTATCATAAAAAGCTGGAACCCGAGCAGACCATCATCATAGACAGGTGCCAAAAAGAAAGGCAATGCCGCAAGAATAAGATCTGACAATAGAAATCTGAGAAAGGAGTGATGGTTCGACAACGTACGAGCACTGATGATCCCTTGACAATTCCAGCAGATGATGATGCTGCTGCTGCAACGTTGCTGCTGCTGCTGCTCTCATTGTTCCTCGACATTTTCCAAAACTCTGAAAAAAGTTGCCGTCCACCACCACCACCACCACCACCAGGAGTAGGACTGTGCGGAAACAATCTGGATAAGAAATGTGCCATGCGGAGAGAATGTCAGTCAGCGACAAGGACGAGGAGACGATAATAAGCTACTGATGATGAAGAGGAAGAAGAAACGTTGTAATAATGAAAGCTGCTGTTCCGCCATCGCTAGGGTTTCACCTTAAACCCTTCTTAAGCCAGCCGCCTTTTTTCTTCCTTCTTCTTCCTACTCCTGCTTGTGGTTTGGATTACTATTTCCTGTCACTGCAACAGCGATTGCAGAGCCCGTTTTTTTCTCGTGTGGCAGAACGGATACTTGCATCAAAAGGAAAGCAATTTTTGAATTCTTCTTCTTCGTGAGGAGCCCCAAGCAACTCCCAGCTTTAGAACGCTTCCTGCGAGAGACGACCAGCGTGGTAGGTACTAAGAACTAGGTACCGCCCCTCCCACCCTCTTGAGGTCGGTCCTATTTGTTCAGGAATTTTTGATACCTACCAAACTGGCTAGTTATCATCTATAGGAAGCAACTTTCTTTTTTTTCAATTTCTTTTTTTTATGTAGTCCCAGTGGCAACCATCCATAGTTGGATTTAGCCAGATTTGGCTACAGACCATATAGGAAGCTAAATGTTTTTTGGAATCCTGCTATTTTTTAAGCTACCTGTAGGACCAAAGAGTCTAAATGTGGTGAACTCATTTTTATTTTTATTTTTTTTCTCCCTTACTTTTTCTGGCGAAACTTTTGAAAATTTTCCCCAAAAAAACATTTTGAGATTGTCGCAGCTCTTTTTCTTTTTCTTTTTTAATTTTGTAAGAGTGCAAAATTTTGTACAAAACAATTTGACTGGTGGTAATCATCCACAAGAGGATTTAGCCAAATTTGGCTAAAGGTAAGAGAGGCAAGTAGAAAAAGAATTTAGAATGCTACTATGCACAGACGACAACCTAAGACCTAAATATGGCAAATTCAAAAAAAACATTTTAGGTAGTTTTGGCCTTCCATGTTCCCAAGCCCCTTTTTTTCGGCCCCTAAAGACCGCTGATAGGAAAAAGTAGAAAAAGTAGTGATCAACTCTAGGAGGATTTAGCCAAATCTGGCTATCAATCATATATGAAGTATGATTTTTTAATCATCTTTCTATATTTTGGCTACACATTGGAAACCAAGTATAGAAAACTGGTGACTTTTACTTTATTTTTTCTCACTTCTGGCGATTTTAGAACCTCCAAAATCATTTTTACTTTTCACTTTTTAATTTCTAATTTCGCTTTTTGGTGAATTGTCACCAATTTTTATGAAAAAAGGCTGCTTGAGGCCTTGCACAGGTACACATTGCAGAAATTAAAATTTCATCCCTTTTTTAGTGGCGAAACTTTGCTCAAAAGCCAAAAAAATAAACAAAATTTAAATGAAGAAATTTTGGAGAGTTTCAATTCGCCAGAAGTGGGGGCGGGGGGGAGTAAAAATCACCAGATTTCTATATTTGGTTTTAAGTGCGTAGCCATTAATATAGAAGGTTGATTAAATATTTATACTTCATTTCTGGTTTCTAGCCAGATTTGGCTAAATATTCCAAGGGATGATTGCCATTTTTGTAACATCTTCCTATGGATGATCGCCACATTAGGCACTAATGATCACTACATTTTTAAAAATCATTAAAAAAACACTTGCAGAATCGACGCTAACAGGGACTGTTCCACTGGCGTTAAAACCAGGTAGGTTGCAAAATAAAGCGTCAAAAAGGGAGGGAGGTAGGTAGGTCACTAATTAGTGTTGATTGTGTCTCACAATTCCACCGCTTGGGGTGCGGAATCAGCTGCCTCGGCTTTCGACCTCATAGAGCAGGCCTGATGTAGGTCAGTAAGTGTTGATTCCGCCTCGTATTTTCAACTGCTGAGTGGCTGAATCAGCTGCCTCTGCTTTTTACATTTTTAACCTGACAGAGAGCACGCCTGAGGGAGGTCATTAAATTGTTAGTTCTGCCTCTCAATTCCAACGCTCCAGGTCCGGTTCCTCAAGAAAAGTAAATTCTGGTTCTGGTTCCAGTTCTAAAGATCAGACCCAGTTCTGGTAATCAGACCCGGTTATCTGATCTGGTTCTTACTAACATGGACTAAAAACTCGTGGTTAACCCTATTCTCGTCACCTATTTTTTTCTATCCCTGTGCCCTCCCAGGTTGAGTTTTTTTGTTTGCCCTTTCTCAGCCCTGATCTCAGTATTTTATTGCAACTTTATTTTCTCCCTGCCCCCCACCCGGTTTCTTTTTTCTTTTGCTTTTGAAACTTTTCCCACCCACCCACCTATTACCCCCCACTATCCCCCACCAACCTATTCACCTATATATTTAAATTAAAAGTAGACTCTTCCCCATCTATCTATTCACCTATAAATTTGAAATGTGCTACTTTCATCCCCACCCACCTACCCGCCCTTCCATCGTCCTACCTACCAACACTTTAAATAGGTACCTACCCAACCCCACCTACATGGCTACACCTACCTACATGGTTGCCACTCCAATAGACCCCCAACAATCAACAATGATGAGGAACTAATAAAATGAAAGTATTGCATGAAGTTTGCTCTTATTCATTCAAACAAATAAATAAGGGAATGATTAAAATATTTAACACCCCTTATATAAAGGTATTGCAAGTTTTGCTAAGAAGGTGTTTTCCATGGGGGTATTACAAACCAAATGGATAATAAAACAATACGGAGCTCCAATTCAATTTAGACACATTTAATGCATGTTGTATTCAGGTTCATAAAACAAAACATTCAATGAATGTGCAATACCCCATTCTAGGTATCCCTAAAATACTTTGGGCTCCATATTATATATTTCAACAATTGAAAAGGTATTGCATAGCCCTACCAAAACTTAAAATGAATGTAATACCCTCATTGGGCTACAATGTAAACACCATGAACTGAATTATTTTGGTCTAGGTTATTAAAAGGGTATCTTCATGTTCAAAAAAAATTCAATGAACATGCAATACCCCTCTCAAGGTATCCCAAAAATACATTGGGTTCCATAACATATCTTTTTGACACATGGGTGTTGCGTAGCCCTACCAAAACCTACAAGGAAACCAATATCCTCATTAAGGTATTTAGTAATTAAACACCATGGGTTTACACTATTGGAGGGGTATTGCTCATGCTCAAAACTACACAATACACCTGCAATATCCTTCATAGGTTATCCAAAAAATCTATTGAGCACCATAATTTGAAATGTGAAGGGGTATTGTAAAGCCCTACCAAAACCTACAAGCAAAGCAATAGCCTATTTGAGGTATTCAATAAACACCATGGGTTAAATAATTTTAATCTAAACTATCAAAGGGGTATTGCTTATGGCAATGAACACTCAATGCACATGCATTACCCCCTTGTAGGGTATCCTATAAATATGTTGGGTTCCATAACATATCTTTTGAAACTTACAAGGGTATTGCATAGTCATACCAAAACCTACAAGGAAACCAATACACTCATTAAAGTATTTAATGATTAAACACCATGAGTCTACGTTATTAAAGGGGTATTGCTCATGCTCAAAACTGCACAATACACCTACAATACCTTTTATAAGTTATCTTAGAAATACACTGGGCTCCATAACATATCTTTTCAAACTTGGAAGGGTAATACATAGCCCTACCAACATGGGCTAAATTATTTTGGTCTAGACTATCAAAGAGGTATTGTTCATGCATAGGAATATTCAATGCACATGCATTACCCCTTTTAGGGTATCCTATAAATCATTTGGGTTGTATAACATATATTTTGAAACTTACAAGGGTATTACACAGCCATACCAAAACCTAGAAAGAAAACAGTACTTGCATCATATTGCAATAATATCTTAAACCATGAAACAAAAGAATATTTTTTAAAATATTTATTCCATGCTCAATATAACATGCCCTACATATTGATTCAAGTAAATGAAAATATTGCAAAGTTCTTCACATTGATGGTAGAATGTCACTTGAACAAAATTATGAAATTTAAATGCAATACTTACATCATCACGGGATATTTTCATTCACTATGATATATATATATAAATCTTTGATTCCCCACCAATATATCATTAAATTCATGTTTTCAAAATTATTTATTCACCTTACATTATGATTTAACATATATATAAATGAACATAATGGAAAATTGGTCACGTTGATGGTACAAAGGTTTAAGGTTTAATGTAAAATTTATTAATTAATGTTAGAATTCAGAGTTTATCAAAATCAAAAAATTAAAAATTCATGCTTACATTTTTTCAACGATGTACATATTTATGTTTTTCCTTTTTAAAGTTATAAATTCGTTTCAAAAAATTCAAAAATAATTTTTTTTCATTTAATAATAATTTATTATTGTTTTAATGCATGTTTTAAAATTTTAATTAAAGCACATGATTTTCTACTTTTCAAAATGGCCTCTCCCACATATTAATCCTATGTCGGATTGAAAATTTATTTAAATTTTTTTTGACATATAATAAATAATTTATAGCCTAAAATAATTATATAATAAGTTAGTAATATTCTATATTTTATAAAGATATAGCACAAGTCCTTATGTAAATTATATTTTTTATGATGTATAATATTGGTCTAAATATATTATTATTTACAACATATTGAATAATATATTATGTATAATGAATGATATAATGGAATTATATTGTTGATTCATTTTAATATAATTTTCTTCATATTTATTTAAAATAGGATAAGAATTTATTAAAATTATATATCTAAATCCATGATTATGTATAGTACAATTTTTTTGTAAAAATTATTTTTAATGAGAGTTTAAAAATTCCAAAAGATAAGTTATTAAACATTGTATATTTTATTAATGCATGTAATTGAATATTATTTCTATGTAAATTGAAATATTTTAATTGAAGTTTGAAATATAAGTTACTAATATTATGTAAGTTTAGTCCTTGTAAATTAATTATATGTAAATTTTAGTTTACAATGTACTAAATGATGATACACTTCATTTATTAATGTGTGAAATTATATATTTTTGCATTTCTAGAGATATAATGTTTGCATAATTATTTTAACTTGGTAGAATTTTTAATTGAACATTTGATGGAAAAGGAAAGTAGGGCAAAAGTGGGGTATTCTTTCAAAAGTGCATTTTTCAAATGAGGTTTGTAGGACCTTGAATTTTTTTCCAATTGTGATTGTTTAGAATTTGTGTTCCAAATGTTTTGAAAATAACAATTAAGCTTGTCAGTTGGGCTATGGTATGTAATCATCTAGTAATGGATGCGGCATGATTTTACCCAAGATCCATTATTTAAATCCTTGCATTTATGATGATTATAAACTATGATACTATCAACTAACAAAAAATTAAACCCGAAATAATTTCTTGGTCATAGTCTTGTCTCCATTTTCATGCATCCCCTACATCAAAAGTGGTTTTTACATTTCAGGAATATTTCTAAAAATCATCAACCCATTGAAGGCATTGGCAATGCCATGGTTAATGCTTGTAAAATTGAATGTGCAATATTAATTTAGAGAGTTTTTGAAAACCCAAATTTGGGTCAAATGATGTAATCTTTTTTTTTTTTTTTTTTGTGGCTTTCTTTGAGTACCTATTAATATGCAATGACTCATGAAAACTAAAAATTTAACATGTAAAGTGAAACAATAAGCAAGTTTTAAAACCTTTCAAAATAATTTGCCTAAACAATTGATTCAAAATGACGATATTATCACATCATGGGAATCGAAGGTTTTGAGAGTGGGGCAAGAGTCTACGTGGGGGTCGAAAGGTCCCAAAAGTGCAAGTGAGAATTTACATAAAAATCTAGGGTCCTAAGAGTGGAGTGTGAGTCTGCATGGGGTCAAAAGGTCTTGGAATTATAGTCGAAAGTCCACGTAAGAATCCAAGGTTTCAGGACTAGGGGCGAGAGTCAATGTGGGGGTCAAAGGGTTGTGGAATTGTTGTTGGGAATTTGTGCAAGAGTCCAAGGTCCTAGCACTAAGAGCAAGAATTTGCATGAAGGTCAATTCGACAACCTTGGTTACAAAGTTCTATTAAAGCTGGTAATAGATCTTGTGTCTACAAAAGTGGGGGTGGGAGTCTGCACAAAGGTCATGAATTTACGCAAGAGTCCCAAAGCACACACAAGGTGAGAATCAAAGATCTCAATAATGGCGGGATATTAGAAGTTAGGAGTTACCTTGGTTGGTGTTGACATTTGGTCAATCCAACAACTTTGGTTATGAACTTTTGTTGTAGTTGACAATTCATCCTATCTCTATGCCTACATTCACACCTCTAAAGAATGTTCATCTTAACAAATATCCAATGTGCTTGTCTAAAGCAAGAAATAGAACACTATCTGTAATCAAGAATAGGTCATCTGATTTTCATGCTCACAAAAAATAAATAACAAATCACAAAAATCACAAAGAAAATATTATTGAGAACTACAAATCAATTTGAGCTTTAAAAGAAAACACATTTGATTTTAGGAAAACTTGCATTATAAAGAAGGATTTTTAAAAAAAACTACACCACCACCCGCATTGCTTAACAAGGTTGTTTAAACCAACATGATGCATCAAATTGGGGTAGGAGTCCAAAGTTTTGATAGTGTAGGTGACAATCCACATAGGTGTCAAAGGTAATGGGAGTGTGAGCAAAAGTCCACGTGGGAATTAAGGGGTGTGCATGAACTAGAAATTAAGGGTCCCAAAAGTGGGGGTGAGAATTCACATAGGATTCGAAGGTTTCAAGAATGTGAACAAAAATCGAAGGTCCTAGGAGTGTGCATGGATTCTCACCTGTAATTCTAAGACCTTTCAACTCCTGCGCGAACTCCCGCTATAATTCCGAAACCCTTTGACCTTCACACAAACTTTTGCCTTCATTCCCAGGACCTTAGACTTTTGCTCGAACTCCCGCTTGCACTTCTGAAACCCTTCGACTCATGCATGAACTCTTGCCACCACTTTCAAGACCATCAATTCCCAAGGTGTGATAATGTCTTGATTTTGAATCAACTAATTAAGCAAATGATTTTGAAAGGTTCTAAAACTTGCCTATCTTTTTACTCTACATGTTGAAATTTTTTGGTTTCATGAGGCCATTGCATATCAATAGGTACTCAAGGAAAGTAACAACAAAAAGAGTCAGAGAAAATTACATAATCTAACCTAATTTTTTGTTTTCAAAAATTCTTTAAATTGGTATTGCATATTCAATGTTACACACATTAACCATGGCATTGCCAATGTCTTCAATGGGTTTCTAAAAACATTCATGTAATGTAATAACCACCTTTGATGTAAAGGATGCATGAAAATGGAAACAAAATTGTGACCAAAAATTGTAGCTAGCTACAACATAAGCTCATAGCCAAGGTTATTGGATTGATTAAAATGTTGACATCGACCAAGGTAACTCCTAATTCCTAACTCTTAATATCCCCCCACTTTCAAGATCTTTGACTCCCGCCTTGCGCATGCATTGGGACTCCTGCATAAACTCATGACTCCTATGTGAACTCTCGCTTGCACTTTTGTAAACACATGATGAATTAGTAGTTCTAACAAAAACTCATAGCCAAGGTTGTCGAATTGACCCCGCATGGATTTATGCCCCCATTCCCAAGACCTTGGACTCATATGTGGACTCCTGCTTACAATTTTGGAACCTTTTGACCCCCGAATGGACTTTCACCCCTAATCTTGGGACCTTAGATTCTCATGCAAACTTTTGTTTACAATTTTGAGGCCCTTTGACCTTCACATAGACTCTCACTTTCTACTCTTGGGACCCTAAATTCCCACACAAACTCCCAATTGCAATTCCGAAACCCTTTGCCCCCGCACGAATTCTTGCCCCCACTCTTGGGACCCTAAACTCCCATGCAAATTCCCACTTGCAATTTTAGGACCTTTTGATTCCCACACAAACTTTCACCACCACTCTCGAGACCTTGAACTTTCACATAGACTCCCGCCTGCAATTTCGAGACCTTTTGACCTCAGTGTGGATTATGGCCCCAATTCCTAGGACCTTAAATTTTCATGCGAACTTTCACATGCACTTCCATGGACTCCCGCCTGTAATTCCAAGACCCTTTGACTCTTGCATAGACTCTCTCGCTTGCACTTATAGGACCCTTCGACTCTCGCACGACATCTCACTTTCACTCTCGAGACCTTCAACTCCCACTTCGCACATGCCTTTTGATTATTGCACAAACTCTAGCTCACACACCTCTTTGCCTAATTAGTTTTAATCTTTAGTTTGAAGCAAGACATTCTAGTCAGATGTTTGTTGCAACAAGGGAAAGGTAAAAGCTTAGTTTGCAAAATTCATAATTATAAAAATATAACATCTACCTGATTATTTTCATTTGGTAAAATTTTTAATTAAACATTGAATATAGTTTTTAAACATTTTCAAGATCATAAACAATAATAATTCATTAATGGAACAATGCAAGTTGGTTAATATATATAAACCCATTGTTATGTATACTATAATTTGTTTCCGGTGTTATTTATTTTCAAAGAAAATTAAATTTTCCCAAAAATAAGTTATTAACATTGTATGTTTTATTAATTCATGTAATTGAATACTAATTTTGTGTAAATTGTGTTTGTGAATCTTTTTTTTTTGAAAAGTTGGCTTCAATAATGACCTAATTTTTTCCTTTTGTAGAACAAAAAAAAATTGTTTAACAAGAACCCAAACTTGCTTCAATCAAGGTTTATGGTATAGGAATAAAAGTTTAATTGCATTTTAAAACATAAGTACCTAATATTATGTACGTATGATCAGTGTAATTTTTAACTATATGTAAAATTTATTTTACAATATATGAAATAGTGATATACTTAATTTCTTAATGTGTGGATTTATTAAATTTTTGGCATTTTTAAATTTGTAATATCATAATAAAAAATTATGTTAATTTTTTAAAATAAACATTAAATATTGTGGAAAGACATTTTCAAACTCATAAATGGATTAATGCAAAATCATTGGTATATGTACATGAAGGTATTGCAATATTGGCCACATTAATGGCATAAGGTTTATTTCAACAAAGTTTTGATGTGTAATTGCAATACCTTCATTTGTACCATGGTTTAGGATTTGTCAAAATATAGTGTGGGTATTGTATTGCTTTTAGGTTTCGTTATGGTTATGTAATACCCCTCCAAGTTTCAAGGTGGATACAAATATCCTAAGATGATGCAAGTAGTGCATTTAAATTCCATAACTTTGTTTATATGGACCTTCTAACATCAATATGAAAAACTTTGCAATAATCTCGTTTTCTTGAATCAATATGTCTAACATCATATAGTGAACATGGAATGAATATTTTTTTAAACATTTTTTTTCATGGTTTACAATATTACCCTAAAATGATGCATGTATGTTTGCCTTCTAGGTTTGCTAGGGCTATGCAATACATTTCCAATTTTCAAAAAGTATGTTATGGTACCCAAAGGTTTTATGGGATACCTTGAGAGGGGTAGTGCATTTGAATTGAATAGTTTTAGGCATGAGGAGTATCCCTTTGATAGTTCGAACCAAAATAATTGAACCTATGGTGTTTGTAGATTACATCAAATAGGGTATTGTTTTCTTTTTAGGTTTTGGTCTAGCTATGTAGTACCCCTCCAAGTTTCAATATATATGTGACGGAGCCTCAACAATTTTTGATATACCCTAAGAGAGGTATTACATATGCATTGAGTAAATTTTAGGCACAAACAATACCCCTCCAATAGCCTACACCAATATTATCTAATGCATAATGTTTGTAGATCTTTCATGAAAGTATTGCATTCCTTCTAGGTTTTATTTAAGCAATGCAATACCCCTCTAAAAGCCCATGGTGTTTGCAAATTACCCCAAATAGGGTAATTTTTTCTTTCTAGGTTTTGGTATGACTATGTAATACCCCTCCAAGTTTCAATAGATATATGATGGAGCCTAAAGAATTTTTGAAATACCTTGAAAAAGGTATTACACATGTATTGAATAATTTTGGGCACAAACAATACCCCTCCAATAGCCCAAACCAATATAATTCAACCCATAATGTTTGTAGATTACCCTCATGAAGGTATTGCATTCCTTTTAAGTTTTGTTTGGGTAAGGAAATACCCCTCTAAAACCCCATGGTGTTTGTAAATTACCCCAAACATGGTATTATTTTGCTTATAGGATTTGGTATGGTTATGCAATACCCCTCCAAGAATCTCCAGATATGTTATGGAGCCAAAGGATTTTTAATATACCCTAAAAGGTGTATTGCATGTGCATTAAATAATTATGGGCACAAGCAATACCCTTCCAATAGCATGGACCACAAATAATTCAATTCATGGTGTTTATAGAATACCTTTATGAGGGTATTACTTTCCTTCTAGGTTTGAATTTTTTTTTTTTGAGAATATAGATAGTTTTTTGGTTTGAGTGCAAGATTATAATCATTCTTTTGATAATTTCATCAAACATACATATAAAAATATGTGAGAATGTATTTATGACTATTAACACAAGATGATGTAAAATGAAATAAAATTTCCTTAAACAAAAAAACATGAATGACATGTGCTATAAAAATGTGCAAAAAATGACCAAGTCCAAGATAATCCCACCCTAAAATGGGGAACATGTCATAATGGTTGCCTCAAAGATAAATTGTTACCCTAAATCTTGAAAACCAAAACAACACCTTAATCAAAATTAATATAAGTTATGGGTTATTTGTATCACTACTTGAGGGGGATGGGATCCCATTGACCTTCCTATATCGCGTTGATGCAACCTCTGCATCATGGGCATGCCATCGCGTAAATACCCCGCGATTGGCCAGTGTTATGTCCACAACATCAGCCACAAACACCTCCTTAGTGGTGCTTCGAACCCTACAACAAACAACACAATATAATAAGTATTGCATATGAAACCTAAAACTTATAATTCAAATCAAATTGAGTATGACATTGTTAGAAACTTATCATCCATGAATCATTTTTGGATCATGGTATTGTATAAGGAGGCCAAATTCCTTATGTTAGACCGTTTTATTTGATGCAAACTTCCAGTTGCATTCCATCAAAACGCCTTTGAAGGCCTTTACATACCCAATTTGAGTCACTCAAATCACAAGTGCAAGGTCTTCATCACATTTTAACTTGGTTTGCACGTTGAGGGGGATGACCCCCACACCCCATGTAATCATGCCAAGAAGCTAAAAATGTGGCTAGAAGCTAGTTTAACAAATGCAGGCTTAGGAACCTTAGGTGTGTATTACAAATCAACCTGGAGCCTATCCCATTCCAAGTTTACATGACTCTTAACCCTAGCAATTACCTTTTGCTCATTATGCTGAAATTAGGCCAAAGAGTTGTTCAAGACCTTCACATTCATGGCTGCATAATCCTGATGCTTCGAGCCTTCTTTTCGAGTAGATGGGCATCCAAGCTTGCTCAACTCCATGGTCACATTGTGGCGTGCTTGTAAATGCCATACCAAGTGGTACTTGGCCATATAGGATGCATCGCACCCATCACCCCTACAAGCAAATTTGGGCCCATTCCTTGCCTAATGGACACCTTCCATTGCAACTAGGGGAAGGGCAACCACATATGAAATCAAAAAACAAAAACAAAAAACCTAATGTAAGATTTAATATTTTAGATGAAGGTTATCCCTTTGACAATGAAGGTATTGCATACATAGATAAAAGATTATAACACACAATGAAGCTATTGCATAGAAAGATAAAATAACAAAAACACAAGATGAGGGTATTACTAAACTCTAGTGTTGAAATTTGCATAAAATGAAGCAAACCCTAAAAATAACAATATCACTTACAAAACCTAAAAATATTACCTATAGACTTAGACCTAAAAAAATGTCCCGCCCACCTTCTCACATGGAGAAAGGAAGGTGGGGCAAGCAAAAGTTTAAGGACCACAATCAAAGAAGGTATTGCTATCACAAATTTGACCAAAAAAACCCACCCATCCTTTCCACTTGAGAGGATGGGTGGGGTAATAATTATAATAAGTGAAGTTCCATGGCTTTGTCACCTCCATCAATATGTGCATGAAGTTCAACATACTCATTTGCAATCTCTTGCTTCAACAATGGAGCAATAAAAACTACCTTTTCTTGGTCCTCTATCATCAAAATAGTTCTCTCCAAGTCCATCTTAATTTGATCCGCATCTCCTTTAAATGTTTCCCCATCGTCTTCACCCGCTTCCATTTGTTCTTCCTCAACAATCTCACTTGGAACCGATGGAACCACATTTTCAACACTTGTTTGTTGTCCCATCACCCCAACCTCCAAATGTCTTTCATTTGTGACACCTCCCATGCTATCTATAACTTTGGCTCAAACTCGTTGATTTGCTATAGCATTCTTTGCTTTCTTTCGAGTTTGCATCTACCAAAAAAAAAACAACACGATATTATATTAGTTCCTAATTCATTTTCCACTTTCTCGTTTGTAGTAATAGACAAAAACAAAACTACCATTAGCTACAATAGAAAACAAAAAGAATACAACCACCAACTTTGCAACAAATGCAAAGTAGAGGACCACAAGGAGTGTAGCCACTCTCTTTAAGTAGCAAGTGAAAAAAAAAATGACAATGGGTGCAACAATGTTCATTGTTATCACCCTTAGTTTACAACTACAAAAAAAAGGACAATGACGAGCAACATTGTTATTCATCATCGTTACCTGGCATTCTTTTATTCCTGCAAGACCATGTTGTTGTTGTTTGTCATTATGAAGAACAAAAGAATGACGAGCATTATCTCCACAACATAATGATGATGAGTAACAATGCTGTTGGTCATCATTTTCTCGTGCCTGTAAAACAACATAAGAAGATGACAATGGCAAAATAAAAAAATAAAAAAAGAAGGTGATGATGGCACCATTGCTATCTTCTTCACAACATGACCACAACATAATGACAATGAACAACAACATCATCATTTTCTTGTGCCTACAAATCAATATAAGAGGACGACGTTGATAGGAGGACCATGTCATTGTCGTTTTTTTTGCAACAAAAGAAGAAGAAGAAGAAGAAGAAGAAGAAGAAAATGACAACATTGTCATCATCTTCTTTGCAACATCAAGACCACAACATAATGATGATGATCAACAACAATGCTCGTCGTCATATTTTCATGCTTGCAAAACAACATAAGAGGATGATGATGGCACAATGATGATGTTGTTGTCATCTTCTTCGCAAACAAAAAAAAGACAATGATGGCATTATTGTCGTCTTCTTCTTCACTACAAGACCACAACATAATGACGATGAGTAGCGTTGTTATTCATTGTCATTTTCTTGCACCTACAAAATTAGATAAGAGAGGACGACGACATGATGATGATGTTGTTGTAATTTTCTTCATAACCAAAAATAAATAAAAATGAAGAAGAAGACAATGGCACCATCGTCATTTTATTTTTTCGTAACAAGACCACAACATAATGATGATGAGCAATTACGTTGCTCATTGTTGTTTTCTCACACATGCAAAGCAATAGAAAAAGATGATGACAGTGCCGTCGTCATCTTTTGCGTAACAAAATAAAATAAAATGATGACAACATCGTTGTCGTCTTTTCTATAACAACATGACCACAACATGATGATGACGAGTAGTTGTGTTGCTCGTTGTCATTTTTTCACACCTGCAAAACAACAGAAGAGGACAACAATGATGTCGTCGTCGTTTTTTTTGCAACAAAAAAGAAAAAGAAAAAAGAAAATGATGACGACACCATTCTCATCTTCTTCTTCCCAGCAAGATCGCAAAACAATGACAACAAGTAGTGCAACTACTTGTTGTCATTTTTTCCACAACATAATGATGATGAGTAGTTATTTTCTCATACCTGCAAAGCAACAAAAAAGGATGACAATGGCACAATGATGGTGCCATCATCGTCTTTTTTACTACAGAAAAAAAAGAAAAAAAAGAATGAAGAAGATAATGACAACATTTGTCATCATCTTCTTCAAAACAAGAAAAAGAGATAGAAGAATGCAAATAATAATAAAGGAGGAGGAGAAGGGAGCTTATCTTCACGCTCCCACTTTTGCCTAAACCTTGAAGTTCCTTTTGCTTTCCCGTTCTTGTTGCCACCACATTGAAGCTCCTCTTGTTGGGGCACTTCTAAAGCTCCCAGCCTTTGAAGCTCATGGGGATATCACGCTCTTGAAGCTCTGAGCTACTCAAGCTCTCTCTAGGTCAAAAGCTCAAGCAATGGAAGTGAACGCTCTAGGTCAGAAGCTTTGGTGATGGAAGTGAGCACAAAAGGAGATGGGGGGGGGGGGGGGTGGGGGGGTTGGCGGGAGGAGGGGCGTCGGGGGTGTGGTAGGAAGAAGGGCAATAGGTGGGTTGGGGTAGGTAAGAGCTTCCCAAAAAAGAAACTTGGGGTCA
>Ga0116227_10007685_pt1 | contig 20863 bp, 17 predicted proteins | sample S1TSphgellanicum_FD_89693 | JGI IMG/M metagenome (GOLD analysis project Ga0116227, IMG submission 89693) | Host-associated microbial communities from peat moss isolated from Minnesota, USA - S1T2_Fb - Sphagnum magellanicum MG | ecosystem: Host-associated > Plants > Peat moss > Unclassified...
AATAAAAAAAATAAAAAAAAAAATTTTTTTTTTAAGGGAAACACTTTCCAACAAAAAAAGGGAGGGGGGGGGGGGGGGGGAAACAAAAAAAATCCCACCTTGACAAAAAAGAAGAAAAAGAAAAAAGAAAAAAAATGCCCATTTGATATTTCGTTTCCAAATTTCTCTTTTGAACTTATCCTCCAATCCAAAGGTCCGCTGCATAGGTAGCCACATCCAACGGTCACGAGGAAAAAATAAAATCTCAATTATTTTTCTTTTAACTAAATAGAAATTAAAAAAAAATTTCTGGTTTTTCTCCCAATCTTGACCCTTTTTTGACTTTAGTAACGTGTCAACTCGAGCAAGGGATTAGACCATGGGATCATGCCACGGTACATGCCACGTGTGCAGAACATCATCCAGTGTGAAAAAGCTTGAAACAAGGAACTGCCACTTGTACACACATGCTGTCACATATTTTAAAACTCCAATCCCCAAGAGGCAGAAGGAAAAAGTGTCAAAAAGCTAACAAAAAGATAAGTAAAAGATAAGAAAATAATAGACAAATGAACAAGAAGGCAGAAGGAAAAAAAAAGGGACCCAAAAGCAGCATAAACATAAGTAAAAGATAAGAATGTTAAAGATAAAATGGACAAGAAGGAAGGACTTAGAAGGCAATAAAAAAAGACACAAAACCAGCCCAAATAAAAGATAAGTAAAAGATCAGAAAACAAAAGATAAATGAACAAGAAGGCGGGCCGCAGAAGGTGGGAAAAAAAATGCCAAAAAACAACCCAGAAAAAGATAAGTAAAAGATAAGAAAATAAAAGATAAATGAACAAAAGAAGAACAAAGCCCCCCCGCCCCTCCCTCGACGACCTTGCCACTTGTCAAGACACAGCCAGCAAGGATCAATGGACACTGCCACGTTGCAACACTCCTGGCAACAAACCAATGGAGAAATCCCGCGTGGCAAAGAACTGGTGCCTTTTTAGACAAGAGGTTGCGGGATCGAATTCCATCCGCTACAGTCTTGTAGTTTGTTCTTCTCTCTGTCTCCGTTGCCAGACGCGCTGCGAGGTTGATTGTTGTTGTCGCTGTTGTTTGCGAGCTTTCCTCTCGCATTTTATTCTTATTTTCGTGTGCAATTGTTGTCCCTCTTGTCCACGGAAAAATTCTGCACCGGAAGAATATTTTTTTGTGAGCATTGCATCATCAGTTGCTGCGAGCTTCATTTTTCGGAGCAGAGGAGGGAGGGTTTATAGCAGAGGGTTTTGAGCAGGGTTTTGAGCTCTTTGCGGATTTCGGCAGCATTTTTGAGGTCAGCCGATTTCTTGTTTTCGTGTTGTGGTGTTGATTTTGTTGCTAGTTAAAAATACGAAGCAGTAGAGGTCAGCTTGGCAGTTCCTTTTACGAGGGTTTTGTTTTTGGTTTCTTTCTTTGTTTAGTCTTTTCTCGTAGTTCTTCTTTTGTGTGCAGGGTTTTGTTTGTCGTAGTTTTTGAGTTCTTTTTGTTCTTTTCGTGTGCATTTTGCGACTGTGCCGTTATGTCGGGGTTTATTTTTAGGGTTTTGTGGTATGATCAAGGTTCTGGTTTCTGATGCCGTCTTGCTTCTTGGCCCTTACAGAATTGGAAAAGTCTGTTTGCCTTTGGTTTGCAGCACAGGACGCTGGGTGATTAGTGTTTTTTGTTTTGCAAAATTCTGGTTTGATTTGATTTTTCTGAAAACTGATTGTTCAAGGTCCTGTTTGTTTTACAGTGTATTTTTTGGAAGTCTCTATGATTTTGATGAGCTTGAGTGTTCAATAATTGGTTATTTGTTTCTGAATTCGGCGGTTGCGTCACTCGACTTTTCCAGAAAGCCCTTGTTTTGACAAGAATTTGAGAATTGATGGTTTTTGGTTGCAGCAAAATGTCAACAGGTGCTAATACGGCTCCCAATGGAACGCACAAAGTGCATAAGAAAGTAGAGGACAATGGGAAGGGAAAGGATGACGGTAACAAGAATGCCATTGTGGTGGTGGCGGGTGTGGTTGTAGCATCCGGCATTGCCTTCAGTTTATACAAGACTTTCCACAAAGAGGATCATCCTTTGGTGAATACTGAGAGGGGGATCAAGCAAGATGCCTCTAATGCTCTTGATGGAACAAGGGTAAGAAATCTGGATCCTCACTCTGTGGTTTGCAAACTCTCGTACTTTGTCTTGGGAAATGGTCGGAAGACAGGATGAGGTTGTTAGTATGGTTTTCAGGTCTGGCTTCCGAGAATTATTCTGCTTCTTGTAGTGTGGATATCAAAAAGTATCTCATGTGAAAGGGTATTTCTTCACCTGGAAATTGTCCTTCCTGTCTGGAACTCAAGGCAGGTACCCTGCATTGTGGAGGTTTTGTGTTGTGGACACTTGACAATCTATGTGTGATATAGATCATTTGAGAGAGAGAATGTATTTTCTGTTGATTAATTGTGCACAATCCCTCAGGTTAATCTGAAATCAGATCATGTATGCATATCATCTGAGCCCATTTCAAAAACTCATGGGAAGCAGATTTTCAGAAACTGTGCTATGTGCACAATCCCTCAGGTTAATCTGAAATCAGATCATGTATGCATATCATCTGAGCCCATTTCAAAAACTCATGGGAAGCAGATTTTCAGAAACTGTGCTATACTTGCTTGCTTTTGGTAGTGAATCTTTGAGTAGCCTGAGCCTGAGATTTTGGTGCAGGAAAAGAGCTGGGAGTTCAAGAGCAGTGCAGAAAGGAAGGCAAGAGATGCACAAGGAAATCTGGAGGGAGCAGGCAGGGGGATCAAGGGGACATTGGCAGATGCTGGCAGTTCTGTGAAGCATGGCATTGAGGGAGCAGGTGAGAGAGTGAAGGATACCTTCGAGGGAGCAGGAGACAGAGTGAAAGGAGCTTTTGACAGGGGGGAACAAGAGGTTGAACAGAAAAGCTGGGAAGCAAAGAAAGAGCTTGATAACAAAGGTCGGGAGGTTGAAAGCAAGGGGTGGGGGGCAAAGAGGGAGGTTGAGAACAGAGGTTGGGGAGCGAAGAATGAGTTGGAAAACAAGAGCCGTGATGCAAAGTATGGGCTCGAGAATACAGGTAAAGATGTAGAGAAGAAGTCCAGGGGATTCTTTGGGAGTGTGGAGAACAAAGCAAAGGATGCTAAAGGTGAAGCAGAAGAGAAAGGGAGGGATATCAAAAGTGGATTGAAGGAAGCAGGTAGAGATGCTAAGAACTTTGCAAACAGGGAGAAAGAGAAGGTGCAGGATGCTGGCTCTCACTTCTATGAGCAAGGCAAGGAGGCTAAGAAACGGATTGATGGAAGGGAAATACGGGTGCATAAGGGTGACACTCTTTGGGGGCTTTCCCGGAGATATGGGGTATGATGATTTTCAAACTTTCTCCCCTTGTGAGCTGAATGCCATCAAATGCAAATTAGCTGCTGAATTCTAATAATCAATGAGGGACAATAATAATTAAAGCTGACAGATAGTGTTTAAGCTAATCCCTTTACTATCTCATTATGGCTGGATTTGTAGTTTCTTGCTGTGTATGGGGTTCTTTATCTCATATGAGATGATGCAGGATGGATGGAGAATTCATGGAATTATCTGGTGATCCCTGCTTTACTTGGTTTCTGCAGGTATCAGTTGAATCATTGAAAGCATCTAATGGTATCCTTGCTGGAGACTATATAGCGGCTGGAGACACAATCACAATCCCCTACTAGAAGCATTTTGAGGAGTTTGACAACCAGTTTGTATAGACTTGTTGTGATGTTGAAGTTTAGCCGCATAGCCATTCTTGTGTTGAAATTGTACCTGCCCAAACATACAGGGTTGTGAGCAGAGCCAGTTCAGAAGAGTGTTTGCAGTTGTGCCATCTGGATGTTGGTGGTAAGTACCTTCCCAAGGAGACAGATTGTGTGCGGAGGTTTGGAGTGTAATTGAGAGTTGAGCTGTAGAAGTTTTTCTTGTGGTGTCTCCCTATGGAACTTTGGCATAAGCATGCACTTGTCATTGCAAATAGCTATGGTGAGAACTGAAGCAGAGGTTTATACTTAGTAGCAATCTGTAAGCTGTATGGATTTTGTATGAAAAGGATTTTGTATGGAAATTGAACATACTGTAAGATATTTTTACCAGGTGGTTTATGATATATGTGATTCGGCTCTATATCAGGGGATTGCTTGATACAAAAAGACTTTATTGTACATTGAAAGTGTTGCACACACCCCCGACTAGGCAGATAACAAGTTTACCAGGTGCTTTATAATATATGTGGTTTTATCAGGTGAATGCTTGATAAAAAGGACTTAATTGCACACTGTTGGAAGTGTTCCACATGCCCCTGTAGTGCTTTTTTCGGGAAATTCAAGGGTTCCAGGCAAAAAGCTAGGAGTGAAGCTGGAGAAAGTGAAACCAAACCCCCTTTCAAGTGACCAGACACTAGGAAGGAAAGAGATGATCAACTAGACAAAAAATGTAACTCACAAAATTTTTCAAAAGTCTTTTCTATGATAAAGCCCCTTTTGTAATACCATAGCTACTTTTGTAAAATCATATAAGCTGACAACTAAAATATACATCTTTCAACTGTCAACTCTCAATGTTGGGATGAAAAAAGTATCAATGTAAATAGAAAGTGTACCATAAATAAAAATATGGCTACTGAACTGTGCCACATGAAAAATATAAAACTGAGTTTGCATTCCACTTATATCCAACTTTTTCTGCCATCCTCTACATTGCAAAAATAACTATGTTATTGGGATTAGCTTATCCAAGAAGTAAGGTTATAGATTTGTATCATCAACTGCTGATCAAGAAGTGTTTTTCTTACATCAAATTGTGAAATCACCATTTGATAATGTATTCTACATCAAATTGCAATGTGTACATTTCCCTTTGTTAACTCATACAATCATGATAATAATGAAATCATATATTGTAACTAGTGCAAAAGTCTTTTTACCATCTCTATACTACAACCTGAGTGGCCTTTGCACTATCTTTGAATCTCTTTTTGAAATCCATTAGTCTTTCATTACAGTTCCCATTTCATAATTAAATGGTAAGTTTGTTCAAGGCCATGTCTCATGTCGCAGTAGTGAAGTTGTATTACTCTTTCATAGCTTTGAATGATTGTTCTATTGTTCTTTTGATAAATATTTCTTTTGGCATAGAAAAAGTTTCTTTGCTTGTCATAATTACCATTACTACAATCTTTTGAATTTTCCCTTTGGTTTTGCTATAATCACAACCTTCACATTTTGAAATGCTCATGTTGTTTGGAACAATCATCAGATAGTTTGTGGTCCTCTTGGGTTTGCTTCATCTCTTTCATAGTTTTATCATTGATGAAATGTAAATGATAATGCCATAAACATTGTTCAAGTCACTTTCTCATTCGATATGTGAGATTATTTTCAAATGGATTTTTCACCATTCCACTCCATTTCTTCAATTAAAGTAACAATGACAACATGCCTATTATTTCAGTTTGATCACTAAAATGTTCAAGTTACAACGTTTTCCATCTTTGTTTCTTTCAATCATTTGGAACACCTTCAAATCTTGTACGTATGCACACATACACAATTTTATTGCAAGAAATAGTGGTGTATTTATCAAAGTTTCCTTTGAAAAATAATTAGAAACAGTGGTAAATTTATCAATCACCTAGAACTTATCATTAGTTATTCCTTGAAAAGATAAGTTTCCTTTTAATAACATAGAAAGAGTTTTGCAATGGTTCGTTCTTCCATTCATCACTAGACAAATTTGATGTAACCATACCCAATTTCCAAGAACTTGTGATTGTCAACTATATATATATGACATTTCACCCCTTTGAACTTGCAATAAAAATTTGGTAGGTGGTGTGCACCAAGGTTGGCTAATTATTGAAAAACAACCTAGGTAGCAACCAGGCTTTGGGTTTGGGTATTATATAACCTACCTATCACTTCCATTTCCAAGAAATACCCAACCAAGAACCTAGAACCTACCTGACTTGGTATTAAGATTTTAAATATCCTATAAATATTCTATTAATAGGGTATTAGTTTTTAAAAATCAATACCCTATTTAAACCCTTATGAAAACTTGTCAATTTTACCTGGGTTGGTTATTTTTTCATCTTTTTTATTTTTTCCATTTAAGCACCTTCATCCATTTAGGGTTTCACTTTTTGTCGTATATTTAAAACTTTAACCATAAGTCCATCTCTCATGTGTCACCCTTAGTTTTGCATTCAACAATGCTTTTCTACTTGTTGTTAAGATGGATTGTCGTGTTTGGTTGCAATAGTTGCCAAACACAACAATTGGTCCCAACAACTATAATGGTTATTTGTGAGATATTTGAATGTTATTGTGAATGTTGAAGACGAATACCAAAGCGTTGTTGGAGGTGTATGACGGTAAATTTTCTTTTCAACTTACAACAATTGAAATGACGCACCCATAAATAAGTACTTCTCCTTCTTTTATTGTGTTTTGCTTATGTTCGTTGTTGTTGTTATTTATGTTTTGGTTTTGTTTGGCATCATCCTATAAACATATGGGACTAGATGTGTAATGTTGAAGTTGTGCTGTAAAAATAGACTTGCATGAATTGTTTCAAAATTATGATTTCAAATTGTGAATTTCAAAGTTCACTAAAGGAAAACTCTTATAATTCATCAATGTCAATTTGTAAACCAAATTTTGGAATTTAAAATTTTTTTCCATTGTAAATGAGAATCCAAATGGTAGATCAAACCGAAACACTTGGTTTGAATGTGCATATGCACAAGGGTTTTAATTATGATGACGTTCACTTGGAATTAAGGAATTTAGTTGAGGATTGTGGGCCAATAGTTGGTTCAATTTTGACACCAAATGGACCATCTACATTTTAAAACATTGCAACACCTAATAACTTGGATGAGGAAACAAAATTGCATGGGAGGTTTTGAAGGTTTAACTCATCTTGAATAAATAAACATCGGACCCTCATCATAGGTTGTCTTTCCCTTGGCACTTTTTTGTGGTGAATGATGGTAGTAAGTTAGATCCTATTCTACCTCAAACTATGCATTGTGTGATTTGCCAATGTGATTTGCCATTCTATTTGTCAAAGTTATAGTGTTGGTAGTATGTCCAAAAGGAGGAAAGGTATGATTTTTTATAGCCAGCAACATGGGATTACTTCTATAAATAAATATATCTTGGGTGAGCATTTAGTTGCTTGGTGCAAGTGGAAAAATGTTAATGTGGCTTTTGATTCATAAGAGGTGCACTAGGAAAAGTCCAAAAAGAAATTTGTCATTGGTTATGGGCCATCATAAATCATTTTAGGAATCAAAATCCTTATAAAAAAGATGATGCATAACAACAAAAATTTATGGAGGACTTGTTATTGTTTGTTGCCGAAGCTTACATGCTTAATTCTGTTGTAAGAAATTAGTGCTTGAAGTGTTTGATCATGCATTAGAACCTCCAAGTTATGTTTATGAACCACAAGCAAATGGTTCAACATGCCATCCTTTCATTGGTGGCTAAAACCATGGAACAATATGTAATTCTCACTTTGGATTCATGTGTTATAGCAATAACTTTTTTTGATTTATGGATGTCTAGATTTGGACATGATATGCTTATTCTTGTGATTAATTTCATAAACTCACTATGGGTGTCTTGCCATGTGATAATGGGACTTTTTGAAGCCAGATACATCTAAAGTTGCAATTGTAACACCATGTCAAAAATCTCTTGTCATTGTACAATTTATCAGATAAACTAGTTGCATATGTGGAAGACGAAGGTGGCAATTTATCCACACTTGCAGAAGTTTTTGCTTTAGTTGTCAACTATGGTCTTTTGGGACTTGCAGTTCTTTGGCATGGGTTGTGTTTTGGCCATGTTTTCAACAAAGCATGCTAATATGATTGTAACTAAAGTTTATGTTGGTTTCAAGGAGGTTAGTTTGAAGGCCATTCAATTTACATTATAAATAACAATTACATGAATTAAAAAGTTCAACAAAGGGTGTAGCAAATGGCATAGGGCATGCCTTGATGTTGGGCTCTCCCATCAAAAACTAAAAACACTAGTGAAAATTAGGTTTGTTAGCAAGTTGATTCTATTTCAAAAAACCTTAGAATAACATGATGTCATCAATTTATGTGATGGTAGGCAAGAAACTCAAGAATTACAAGGTTGTGTGCTAGATGCACACAACATGAGCAATTTGTAAAGTGGTTGTTGAAATTATGTTTCCTTTTATGAAACAATGTATCTTTAATCAAACCCGAAGATAGTGGTTACTTTATGATGCTTTAATGTCACCCTTTCAATTAATGTGTGTATGCAAATTAGATTCAACAATATGATATTACCCCCTTCAATTTTGTGAGGGGGGGTTTTGAATCTAAATTAAAGGCATTACGAGTGCACATGATGGCATAAGTTCAAGTTGTATTGGTTCCATTTTTGGCATGTATAATTTTTTACAATGTTAGCAAGGTTCACAACATGCTAACATTAATGTTGGACTCACATTTTAAATCCCTTAATGTGGTGAAGGTGTTTGTTGGACAAGCAAAAGTGATACAAATTATGGCTGAGTATCACATCAAGACTTTGTTACAATTGTTGGCGGTTGCTTTTCATTTTTTAAACCCCACCATTGGTGGCCTAATTAAAGTAACACCGGTTGATGATGATTCCATTTTTGGGGCAATGACCTCAAATGCAATCATTTTGCACAAGTTGTTGAAGAATGAATTGGGTTTATTCCACCATTCACATGTGAAGCCAAAAGATTTTGTATTGCCCTTAGCTTGGTGGAAGTTCGATGAAACATATTTGCTAAATGTTTCTTTTTGGGGTTTGATAAATTCTTGGGATTTTGGGGTCCCAAATTGAAATCAAGAAAAATTTCAAGATAATTAGAGTGTTGACAAGCCTCTGATGCTATAGGTTGGGACTTGACAATTTCAACAAACTAGTGATGATAATGAAAAATTGGTTAGTTGATGCAAGATTAGATTGCCCACAAAATGGTAATCCATTGATGAAGTCATTATGGAAGAGTGGATATCATTGATGAAAATGATACACTGTTAAGTGAAACTAGTTATTTCAATGTTGATCATGAGTTGGAGTGATGGATGTGAATGTTGATGAACATTTGTACTATTTTTTGTAGACTTTGCCATTAGGAGGATTTTTGAGGTGTTAACCCAAGTGGTTGATTATATTGGTGAGCTAAGCTAACTATTTTGAATTATGCATGGGATCAACTTCTTGTTTTCAATTTTCTAGGAGTTGGTAAAATGTCAAATGTCCCAAGCACATTTGTTTTGAAGCTTATTATATTAGTCAAGCTAGATCTATTTCATTTTTTAATTTTGACAGGTTGTGTGCAAGTGTGGATTTTATAATGATTAGTAAGTGGAGCTCTTTAGCCAGCTTTGCCTTTGCCCCTACATTTAAATGGTGGCATACCATTGTATCAATGGACTTCCACTTCCCCCAATCTATGGTGTAGTCAGAGTTACAATAGTTGAGGTGATTATGCTATTTTGGCAAGTCTATAAGGTGGCCATTTTCAAAAATCTATCATGGTTTTTAATATGTTTGGGGTGAACTTTCAATCCTCCCTTGCTTCTAGTGTCAAAGATCTCACTTTGCAAGCCATTGTGGGATTGAAGCATGTCCAAATCAATTACAAAGAAATGCTAGACCTTCATGACTTGCTTTTTTAGAATCTCACACAATTAATATCATTTCTCTTCTCAGATCAAAAGACCATGATAGAAAACCAAAATCTTGAAACGTGAAATGTGAGATTTAGAAACGTGAAAAGAATGAAAATAAAAATAATGGGAAAAAAATGCTTAAAAAAATTTTGTTTGATAACTAACCTAAGCACTATATTGGCCGATTCTTAGTAGGGTCTTGCAAAAATCAACCCTTATGCGTACTAGCCAATTTTTACATGTTCAAAAAAAAAGATTGATACCCTTATTGGTTGATTATTCCAACAAGTTGATACCATGCGCATCCTAAAAAAAATTGAAAATTTTTAATACTTCATACCAAGTGTGTAAATGAAAAATGATTTTTTTAATAACCGATCTGGTGGATATTGAAAAAAATCAAGAACCAGCCAACAATGGTGTACACTTGGAGCCATACTTTGATGTGAAGGGTGACCTGAAGGGTTATGCCAAGAACCTAAGCTTCCAACCCTTCTTTTTTGATTGTGGATTAGTTAGGTGAAGAGAAAGGTCTATTTCCATATATGGTAGACAACAAGAGAAAATGCCATGAATTGCCATGGTTGGAGGAGTTACACGGAGCTGGAAGAGGGATAGAAGCAAAGACAAAAGGGGTAAAAAAGGTTAGATTCTTGTCATGAGCTTGGGGGTGACCCTTGAGTTCATCAGGTCAGGGAAAATGGTTCATCCCATCTACCTGAATCTTGCTGAAGGATTCTGTTTGCTGAAAGTCTTCTGGGATTAGATTTGTTGCAATTTTGTCTCTTTTGCTACCAACATGCATAGCTAGTTCCTTGCTCAAGTGTATTCAAAATTTGAATTGCAACTGCAAACCTCACTCAAACTTCAAGAGCTCAAAACAGTTGCCACAGAAACAAAAGGATGGGGGAGGGGGCCCAGAGTGTTCAGAACCTCAAATGTGGGCCCAAAACCTTTCAAAATTCACAAACAAAACTTGTTCCAACAATATTTTAAGTACCAACAACTACCAACCAATGCAATGCAATTCAAAAAACTCTGCAATCACTAACAATAAACAACTGAGGTTCTCTCTTCTAAAAGTCTACTTACTACTAGCCTACTTTCTTCTTCTTATTACACACAAAAAAGTTTCAAACAAAAGTAAGTGATGCCACAAAACAACCTCTTCAAAGTACACAAAAAAAACATATGAAAAACATTCATTCAAAAACTTGTATAAAATTTCATCTTTGGGTAGAAGGAGAGACACAAAATGTCAGACTGCAATTTCAAAAAAAAAAAAAAAAGCTTTAGAAAAATCTCTACACTACCATCTTAATTAATCTCTCTCCTCTTCTTTTTTGAAGCTCTGCTTCAGGCCATAGCCAGAGTGAATCAACAACAGCTAGTAGCTGACCATGAGGGATGGATGGATGATGATGATGGGTGTAGCAGAAATTTCCATCGGGTCCCAATTCATTCATTCCCATGCTGCTAGCTAACTGTTGCAGTGGTTTTTCCCCAGTTTCTGGTTTTCACTATACCTACCTACTAACAACCCACTAGCTCTTAACTAATGGTACTAACCAGCCTTGGTCTGATATATAGGGTCAGAGACGGGTATCAATACTGGTATGAACCGATGTTGTTGTGCGGTTCAAAACCTTCCCTGTAACATTATTGTATAGATAATTTTTTTTACTAGCAAATTAAAATCAGGGTCTATATGGCCTTGGAGCTCAATAATTAATAATAATGATAATTAATTCTGAACTTTAATATTGGTCTCATATCAATCTTATACCCATCTATATACCAGGAATATATCCGCCATATACCAGCCCAAAACCAGCATGGAGCCTAACTACAAGTACCCGACTACTATCTACGAATTAAAAAGTAGCCAATATTATAGTACCAGCTGGTATCAAAATAAGTTGATACCCGGACACCATTGGTACTAACTGTCTATGTGCATCTACATAACTTGTAGCTACCCTATTATCTTACCTTCCTACAGGTCCTATTTCCTAAGTTACCAAGGTGGGAACTCAATGTGCAACTCCAATGGAGTAATATAGGGTCAATTCTAACCAGTGTTGGGTGAGATACCTGGTTTGGCCAGTTGGTTAGAACCGTCAGTTCTGGTTTTGGTTAACAGAAACGGAATCAGAACTGGTTCTGAACTTTTGGAACCAGTTCTGGAAGTGGAACCAGATAAGAACCGGAACTGATTGAAACCCTGGTTCCATTTATGACCGAAACTGGAATCAATTTTTATTTTTTTAAATTCTGAGGGAAAAAACAAAAAAAAACATTAGAACCAACAGCTAACTGGAGAGTAACCAACTGTTAACCGCTTGTCCCAGTCTAGGTTACCTGGAACTCAGGTTAATTTTCAGAACCAGAAAAATGGAACCAGAGGTTGTAACTTGTAACCACTTATTACATTTATCTATTTACTATTTCACCTACTTCCGTATCGAGGTGAAATCAGACTGGTAACTCAGTTGGATTTCATCCACAGATGAATGATAATAATTTCCAGTGGATGGTCAAGTGGTGGTTATAAGTTCACTTTGGCCTTCAAGCCATTTTGCTTTTAAGTTTAGGGTTTAGGGTTTGTACATAATTTGAACCATAGAAACATACATGACTGTTAAAACTAGTTAAAAGTTTGTGTTCCAGTTTTCAAGCCTTCAAGTTCAAAAAACCCTCCACCCATTTTGTAATAAATAGTGCACCTCCAAAAGGGGGGTTTAGCCAGTAGACTACAAATTGTTCCTAGGCTGACATAAATAATTTAAAAAAAAAAAAACAGAAAATGAGATTTTAAAATTTTTATTAAAAAAAGCAGATATTAAAATTGTTATTTAAGAAAATCAGATAAGGGAATAATATATCTTCTGCTGAAATGGATAGGAAGGAAGTGTGAGTTTTCCACAATTGATTGTTAGTTCTGGTGGAGTCTGGATTCTGGAACTCATGAATACATACATACATAACTACTTACCTCATTCATTTGGGAAGCTTTTAGGATTTATGAAAGAAAGTCCACTTTGCAAAGTACTAGGTACACTCTCGAAATTAATGTACCTCTGACAATTTGATGAGAGGATCATATGATTTTGTCAAAATGCTCCTTAATTAACTACTAAATGATGCATTCACACTTGATGTTTAAGTTGGTGTTCAATGAAAATCTAGGTGGCATCCTAGGTGGCACCCAATGTTAAATGAATTATGGCTTTTAAGTGAATGTTAGCTTAACATAAAATTTTCATCTGAATGGCTTAGGATGTGTTAGGGGGCTCAACACTAGAGTCACTAACATCAAGTGTGAATGCACCTTTAAAAGTAAGCACCAGTAGTTACTATTAAGTTAACTATTAGTAAGTACTGTTGAGCCTGTTAACTTGTGAGCATTAAAAGCATAATGTATATATTTAGGTGGAATTTAATGTTTTATAATAATAATAATGCACAAGTTTTCAAAATATTTTTGATGCGAAATAATAATAATAATAATAATAATAATGGAGTTTTTTTTACCCCAATAGCTCCAAAGTTCAACATGGTTAAGATAATTTCCTAGGCAAAAATTAACTTTTTAAGCTTGTTGAACATATTTTCTTAAACCACAAAATTTAGTCAAGATTTAGTTTTATAAGAACATCAAATAATCAAAAACCTTGACATGATTAAGATAATTTCCTAAGAAAAATTAACATTTAACCCTGGTGAAGCTATTTTCCCAAACCAAAAAAAATAAACAAAGAATTAGCTAGATAGGAAAAATCAAATAATCAAATACCTACTTCAATAACTTCAACATGGCTAAGATAATTTCCTAAGAAGGAAATAACTTAAAACCCTAATGAAGCTTCTTCTTTTTTTTTAACCAAAAATTTAGCCAAAATTCAGCTAGATAAAAAAACCAAATAAGTAAATAAATAAATACCCCAATAGCTTCAACATGGTTAAGACTTAAGACCCATAGGTAACCAACTTAAAACCATAGGTTCCTCCCCCCCCCCCCCTCTTTTTTTTGTTTTGTTTTTTGTTTTGGTTTCAAATAAATAGCGAAAATGGAAATGGAGCCCCGCAACTCCGCTGCCCACTCCCGCCGAACTCTCGACTGCGCGCTAACGGCAGCGTCTTTGCTTTCCTCTTCTCTTCTCTTCTCTTCTTTCTGTCTCGTCGCGCCCGACGTCGTCTCTCTGCAGATTCTCTAGATTATTGCAGCGATTCTCTACAATAATCTCTTCTCGTTCTCATCTGGATGCTCGCCAGAATGCTGATGCAAATGTTGCCCAGATGGAAAGAGCACCAAATTCCGGTCTTGTGAAGGAATCACACCAGCTTTCATTTGCTGAGCAGATGATGATCGAAGCCGGAGCTCAAGCAACTGGAAGTAGACTAGCTGGTGGAGCAGCAGCAGCAGCAGCAGGAGGAGGAGGAGGAGGAGCTAGTGCTGGTTCCATGGCTGCTCTAGGGCAGAATGAGGATTCCGAGAGGGAAAGGGAAGACGACAACGACAACAACAGGAGGGATTTGAGGTCGAGGAGGACTTTTTCCTGTTTTTTGTTGTGGGGGATTTTGTTTCTTTTGAGTATGGGAGTTGCTGCGCCTGCTTCAGTTGCAGCGCAAGGGAGTTTGGAGACGGATGTAGCGGGATTGCGCCTGTTCAGGAATGCGGTAGACTCGACGGGAAAGTTGCTGAGTTCATGGGTGAATGCGACGGAGATTTGTGTTTCCTGGACTGGAGTAACCTGCGAAAGAGGACGAGTGTACAAGCTGCGACTACCGGGAATGGGTCTTGCAGGCAGTATACCCATTGGAAGCTTGTCGTTGCTAGAGCAGTTGCGTGTGGTGAGCTTGCACAACAATTTTCTCACGGGTCCTTTTCCTGAAGATTTGAGCAACTGCAGCAGTTTGCAAGCTCTGTTCTTGGAGAATAATGCGTTCTCCGGTCCTTTACCTTCTTCCTTTTGGGGTCTGTGGCACCGTCTCACGCATCTCAGCTTGAGTTTCAACAATCTGAGCGGACCCATTCCTGACTCCATCAATACTTTCTCGCATCTCTATCTCCTGGATCTTCAGAACAACTCTTTCTCCGGTGATGTGCCTCTGCTGCAGCTCATTAACCTTACGTTTTTCTCCGTTGCGAATAACCGCTTGTCTGGGCCTGTGCCTAGTTCCTTGCGCAAGTTCCCTTTGTCTTCATGGAGTCCTGGGAATCCAGGTCTCTGTGGACCACCCACAAGCATCCCATGTCCGAATTCCAGTCTCGCTCCTGCAGCACTCTCTCCGCTGCTGTCGGTTGGAGCTCCGACTCCTGATCTCCTTCCAGCTTCAGTACTGAATCACAAGGCGAAGAAGAAGCTTAGATCCGGAGTGTTGGTAGCCATTGTGTTGGGTGGTACTCTTGCTCTTCTTCTTGTCATCATCTTCATTGCGTTCCTCTTGTGTCATTGCAAGAGAACAAGCCGGCAAGCAGCAGCAGCAAAGAAGAACAAGAACAAGACGAAGCAGCAAATTGTTGGGGGTAGTAGTACTAGGTCTATTGCAGAGAAAGCTGCAGTTGTCCCTGAGGAGCAGCAGCAGCAACAACAACAGCTGCAAAAAGAAGCGGCCTATGCCATCTCTGGTCATCCAGGAGGATTACAAGACCGGAACAGACTGATCTTCTTTGAAGGCAAAGGCCTGAGCTTCGACCTTGAGGATCTGTTGCGAGCATCGGCAGAGGTTTTGGGGAAAGGAAGTGCTGGCACTGCTTACAAAGCCATTCTGGAAGATGGTTCCATTGTGGTTGTGAGGCGGCTCAAGGATGTGACAATGGGGAGGAAGGAATTCGAGACGAAGATCGAGGCTGTAGGGAAGCTCAAACACCCAAACTTGGTACCCTTGTGTGCTTACTATTTCTCCAACGATGAAAAGCTTCTGGTTCAGGAGTACTACTCCATGGGTAGCTTGTCTGCTTGCCTCCATGGTATGTACTGATCTTCACCTTCCTCTCAAGACTATTCTGCACTGTTCTGACACACATCCAAGTTCCAATTTTCTCCATGGATAATAATTTTCTCTGTGATGAAGCTCCAAGCTCTAGAGATGATGATGTTGTGGGTGGTTATGGTGGTTGGTGATTGTTGTAATGTTTTTCTGCGTTTGCTTGAAACAGGCCACATGAGTGGTGCTGGCATAGCTCTTGATTGGGGAACACGATGCAATATTGCGCTCAGAGCTGCACAAGGGATTGCTTACATTCATGAACATGGAGGAGGAGGAGGAGGAGGTCAGCAGCAGCAGCACTACCACCAGCACCGCAAGTGTGTCCATGGGAACATTAAGTCCTCCAATGTGTTACTCAATAGTGATATGGAGGTGGGAATCTCAGACTTTGGGCTTGTGCAGCTCTTGGCCACTACTCCACCTGTGGCTTCGAAGATTGTTGGGTATCGAGCTCCTGAAGTCAGTGTAACTGGGAAGATCACACCAAAGTCTGACGTATACAGCTTCGGTGTGGTAAGTATCAGATCTATGCAACATTTGAGGGTTGTAATTATACTTCCATATCTGAAAAATTCAGATTGCATTTTTCCTTTGTCAGTGCAATCTGAATTTCTCACATGGAAATCTTTTTTCGCATGGATTTTACACACGGAAAATGGGAGTCTTCTTATCAGGTGGTTGAATCTCACATTTTTGTTTTTTGGGGGGATGGTACAGGTGTTGCTGGAGCTTCTGACAGGAAAGGCTCCAACACAATCTTCCTCAAGCAGGGATGAAGAAGGCATCAATCTACCTCATTGGGTACAGTCGGTTGTAAGGGAGGAATGGACCGCAGAAGTGTTTGATGAAGAGCTGAGGAAGTACCAGAACATTGAGGAGGAAATGGTGCAAATGCTGCAGGTGGCAATGGCATGTGTTGATAGTGTGCCAGAAAGGCGACCCAAAATGGTGGAAGTGGTACACATGCTCGAAGATATCCATCAAGTTTTGGACACAAAAGACGAACCCTCAAGACACTCTGAATCTGAAGACAGATCCAACAAAAGCCCGCAATCTGTAAGAGATTCTCCGAGTGACACACCGTCATCTGTCATGCAAACACCATCAGCATACACACCTTCTGACTGATTTCAAAACCGCAACAAAGAAGGAAAACACCCTCACCCCACCCCAAGCCATGGCCAAATTGTTGGGGAGCTGCTCAAATCTGGAAAAGAGCTGAAAACTCTCAAATGCCCAGAATTGGCACAATTGACAACTACATATGACATCTGAAGATGTCAGCCTACATTGAGAAGCTTGAACTTTCCAGTCTGATGGGTGCACAGGATTTGATCCAGAAACAAAAAAGTTTCAGCTCAACCTGCCATCTCTTCTCTTTGTTTATACTAGCAATTCGGGTAATGCCTTGTTTCTACTACACCAAGTACTGGTTTCTTTCATGGCTAACAAATGTGAAAATCTTACTTAGTACATGTGGAATAAGAAAGTCTAGGGAGAGAGAGATAGACCATCCCAAATTCCTCCCCGAATCGGTACTATAGACTCTAGAGTTCATTACAGTACCTGTGCCCAAAACCCAAATAAGTTTTAAAACTTAGGTTTATACAAAGAACAACCAATGTTGTAGATTTACCTCTTAACAATTATTTATTGGAAATTGTGTGAGAAACACCAAGATTGTATGTTCTTTTGATGAGTTTCACTCGGTGTATCATGACAATGTTGATGTGGTTGTATTGGGTTACTAGCTTTTGTTTGGGAAAAATCACGCCCTCTTGAGTGTGTGTTGAGTTGTCTCATTTGTTGCATGAAATCTTTTTTGGTATAAAATTGTTTGTCATTGTTTTGGGCCTAGTCTAATATTCCTTTGAAGAATGTAGGTATTATGGTGTTGTGCTTGTAGACATATCTATTGTGTAAGGAGTGAGTAACAAACTTATTTATATATTTTTTGTAAATGTTAAAGTCTAAGTTTGGACATATAAGTGTAAAATTGTATAAAATCATTTAAAGCCTTATATAATTGTGTAAGTAAAAGTGTAAATGATTTATACTTACCCATTGTGTAAATTTGTGCAAAATTTTGTGAAGTATTTTGAACAAGAAACTTTGTCTTTTCAAGATTTAGAGTTGTCGATGAACCCTTGTTTAGTTGGATCCAAATATATTAAAATGCATACATTTGAACAAGGAAAATCCTTTAATCCCATTGAGGTCACCTTCCTTAATAAAATACAAAAAGAAATAAGAACATGTAGAAAATCAAATTGAAAAAATAAAAATGAAATGAAATTAGATGTAAAAAGAATTAGGTAAATAAACTTTGTGACAATTGTAAGTTGAAACAACTTCTCATTGCAATGGAAATTTATTTTAACAAAGGTTGGAGCTAATTGTTTCTTTTGGGTAAGGTTATTGCATTGATGGATGGATGAATTGAATGGATGATGGGTTATTATTATTTAGGAGAAATGATTTTTTCATAGTGAACAAATGTTGATTTTTTGAACTGATGAAACTTTCTTGGATGGATGGATTGGATGATATGAAAAAAATGTCTATTTTTTATTTTGGAGTCTAGTTTTTTTAATTTTATAGTGGACAAATCTTGACCTTTAGGACCAAATGAAACTTTATTAGATGGATGGATGAATTGGATGAGTGATGGGGTGTCTATTCAGGAGTATGATTTTTCATAGTGAACCAAATCTCAACCTTTTTTTACCAATGAAACTTTATCAAATGGTTGGATAGATGGATGGATGGATGGATGATGGGATGTCTATTATTTAGGAGTATGATTTTTCATAGAGGACATTTCTTGACCTTTTTGACCAATGAAACTTTATAAAATGGATGGATAGATGGATGGATGGATGGATGATGGGGTGTCTATTATTTGGGAGTATGATTTTTCATAGGAACAAATCTTCACCTTTTTGACCAATGAAACTTTATAAAATGGATGGATGGATGGATGGATGGATGAATGATGGGATGCCTCCTACCTGTGAGTATGATCTCTCACTTTTCACCCATGGATGGATGAAAAATGGGATGTCTATTACCTATGAGTACGATTGATCATTCTTCATCCATCCATCTAGTCATCCATGATTTTCCATCCTCGAGCCATCGAAGAGAGGCTGGAGGGGTTTTTCCAGGCCTTTCGGCATTTCTCTAGACGTTGCTTTGTTGTGGTTTAGGTCAGGGGAGAGGAGCAACGACGAGAGAGAGAGAGAGAGAGAGAGCGATGGCGGGCCTTTCTCTCCAGTGTGCTGCTTGCAAAGCGCAGTTTCGATCTGTGGAAGAAGCTCAGGAGCACGCGGAGCTTACCAAGCATGCCGATTTTGAAGAATCCACAGTGCCAGTACGTGTGTGTTATTGTTGTTGTTTTGTTTTTTTCCCTCCTGCTTTCTCATGTCCATTTTGGTGACCGATCTGCTGTCATGAACATGGAGGAGCCCTCCCTCCGCACTTTCGGGTCTGTGTTTTCAATTCTCTCCTCCGCCGCTTATCAGGTCTGTAGGTCTGCTCTTTTGAAGAGTTTTTGGATGGATCCGTTGTCAAATGAGACCTACTTTTGTTCTAGCTTTGTAGTGAACTCTAGTCGTCTCGTTTCTGGTCCCTTTTTTCTCGTTTTATTACTAATTCTGTTTTGATCATGAAGAAGGCAGCAGCAGCCTTGTTGATATTTTTCCCATCGACAACAAACTGTGAAGTGCTTCTTCAACTCTTCTAACTGCAGTTTTCTGTTTGCAAGTAGTCCTCTAACATGCAATGCACCTAAATAGCAGAAGATGACTACTGCAAGGAATCTATAACCTGAATTTCTTCCCTGCTGGTATATCTGTCGATGAATCTACTTGAATCTGTTGTATGCCCCAAAACTAAAGTAACACAGTCCTCAAGAACTGAAAGTGAAATTCACAATCTTGGTTTTGTCTGAGGCATTTGGTTCAAGGGTTTCCAGTACTCCATATTTGCTAAGAAGAACTCGTGTTGTAATTCAGGTTCTCCTTGTTGTCTTCTTCTTGTGGATGCTTGCCTTTTGTGAGTTGCGATCATGGAAAAAAACACTATTCTGAGCATTCTGGTTTGCAACCCTCACAATTGTCAGTCTTGGCAACATGTGGATCTTATCAAAGTGACTCATTAGTCAAAGAGATTACCTTGTGTTTGCTGGGTCATGTTCAGCAGATTTCTATTTTCCTCAGTTGCCATATTCCTTGAAACACTGATCAGTTGGAGCTCTTGTTAAAGATTGGGATCTGGGTCATGGGAAGCAGGTACTCAACCTGGTGTGTGTTACCTGTGGCAAGCCGTGCCGCACACAAATGGTGTGTACTCACTCCTATTTCTATTCTCTCTATCCATTGGACACACACCAGTCAGATCCTCTAGATATGAAGAGTGCCATAAGATCCATGTGTTTTTCTTGCAGTTGCACAGGGAAAAACAGTAGAAGTGAAGTGTGATTTTTCTTCTACACAGCATGAGATGAAGAACAGTATGCTGAACACTAATCGCCTCCTTGATTTACTCACTGTGCTTCAATGTCTCAGCGAAATCTTGAAATGAGTTTCGGATTAAGAGCTTCTCATCTTTACTGGAATCATGTGTTGATCTGCATTGCTCCATGCAGGAAAAGGACTTACATACAAAGAGAACTTTGCATACTGAGTTTTCAGATAAGACTGCAGAGGCAGCAAAGCCTATTGTGTTGGAGAGTCCCAATGTGGGAGCAAGTACTTCTGGAAATGTCAGTGAAGCCCATCCTGCTCGTAAGTGCTCTACCTACAGAGTTTGTTGCAATGGGAAAGAAGCTTCCTGGGATTACCTCTCCAAACTAAGAATTGCAGTTGTTTCATTGTTGTGTCTTGCTACACAACATATCTTCTAACAGTAGTGATTGGATTGTTGCAGAGATGGTTCAACCAGAGGTAAACAAGGAGTTGTTGGCAGAGCTAGAGTCAATGGGATTTGCAACTCCACGTGCTACCCGTGCTCTCCACTTCACAGGTTTTTTTTTTTTTTGTTTGAGTTCTCCCCCCTGTTTGAAGTTGTCTTGTTTATGAAGTCCTGTGATGATGTGCATCTTTTTAGCAAAACAGTTCTTGAAATGTGCCTCA
>Ga0116227_10007686_pt1 | contig 20863 bp, 16 predicted proteins | sample S1TSphgellanicum_FD_89693 | JGI IMG/M metagenome (GOLD analysis project Ga0116227, IMG submission 89693) | Host-associated microbial communities from peat moss isolated from Minnesota, USA - S1T2_Fb - Sphagnum magellanicum MG | ecosystem: Host-associated > Plants > Peat moss > Unclassified...
TAAACAATGAAAGCAAAAACAAGCATGTAAAAGTTTATTATTCATCTTATTTCCCCCCCCCCCACCCCCCCAAGCTTCAATATGTAAGTTGTTTGCAGCTAGAACATTGTGAAAACTACAACAATGATAAACAACAAAGGTGATGACATGCAAGGCAAAACAATCAAGTAGCATGGTTGCTTGATTGGTGAGAAAAAATATACTTTTATTCATCAAAAATGCACTCAATTTAGGAATCAAATTATAAGCTATTATGTGTTCTGTTTACCATGTATGCAGAAGGAAACGATCTAAGGTTAAAGCTATAGATCCATGATATAGATAAATAATTTTGATTATAAAATAATATAGTATATCATAGGAAAACTTTAATAAATCCTGAGAACGCAACTCTCTTCGCATGCATTTTATTTACTCAATTAAGTTTATAATTTTTTTGTATTTGTGTTTTCGCATTTTCAATGATTGCATGCATTTTTTTTTGAGATCCATACACGGGCAAAGGATCAATGTCATTTGTTCTTCAAGCATTTTGTAAGTTTAAATGACATACTAGAAGCGGTGACAAGAAATGATTGGTGGCCGGAATATTCAATAAACATTGTGTTGATTGTTGCTTGTTGATTGGTTTTTGACATGATTCCAAAAATTACCCAAACAATAGCTAAAATATCATATGAACTTTGGGGGGTTGGGGGGGGGTGGGGGGGGGGGGGGGGGGGTGTTTTTAAAAAAGCTTTCCATAAGGACCCACCATTAAAATAACATTCTTTAAATAATTTCATTTGAAACAATTGTCTAGGAGACAAAGGACATTATTTTAAATTTTTTTGTAATTATTCATCATGGATAATAAGTGATGATGATGGATGATATTTTTCATATGGTTATTCATCATAGGAAGCAAGAGGCCTCTTGTGGCCTCTTGTAGGTGTAAGGTGCCTCCTCAAAAAATTAGTCACAAATCTAAGGTATCTTCCAAATGCACTTAGGAAATTTCAATCTTTATTTAACTACACATCATGCAAGTGAAAAAATAGGAATAATTGGAAGCAGATTTTTTTTAAAAAATTGTGACAAATTTTCACCATTTTGTAGGGGGGAAAAAATGGCCTAGCAACATTAACAAAAAAATTTAAATGACCTAAAATTTCCAGGTTTCGAATAAATTAATAAACAATTTTGCTAGATTTGAAACTTAGGCTTTAGTAGGTAGCCACAATATAGGAGACATTTGAAAAAAAATAAAATCTATTGTGAGATCTTGCTCTTGTAGCCAAATGTGGATAAATCTTTTTATTAATGATAAGATTTCCTTTTCCTCCGAGAACCAAATGGCATGAGCAACATGAAAAATTGATGTTGTGTGATGGCCCAATTGGTTAATTTAGCATGAAAAATCTCCCAAAGGACCATGATGTTAGTATTTTTTTGAAGGTTTTAGCCCAAACTAAAATTTGACAACTAAATGGATGAAAATCCAAACACATGATCCAATTATAAATGAATAGTGACATTTGTGAATGAAATCATCCAAAACACAATCAACATGAATTAGAGTGAGCCTAATTAACAATGGGAGGAACATAATGCATATTTATAGGTGTAAGATCCCTCTCACTCTTAAAAGAGTAAGGTGTAAGAAGCCTCTTTTCCTATGCCTAGTGAATTTGGTAGGTTCAAGTTTTGGGACATCTTAGTCCCTTTGTTTGGGGAATGTCCCTCACTTGTGAACTTTACCCATTATAAGGTGTTTTTTTTTCATGCAAAATTTCACACTATCTAATAAAATTTCACACTATATTAATTCAGCAAGTCTGTCAGTCTGTCAGTGACTTTCACCGCGCCGTTATTTGTAGGGTAGGTAGTAGGTACCTACTAGCCTAGGTCACAGAACCTGCTGAAGTCATTGGATCATCCTAGGTACCTACCACCCTACCTTAGACCAGGCCAGACAGGGCCGCGGAAGCAATCAGCCCGTCTCCCAAGAACGACGCCCAGGCCCAGCGCTTGGGCCACGGACAGTTGTTTGAAAAGAAAAGTTTTTTAAAAAACCAAAAACATCAACCAAACATTATTGAAATAACACACCTGTGCATTATGCACAGGGTTCACACTAGTTTCAAAAAAATTGAATTGAATATAAGACACTTCACAATTCAAAAAGTTAGTCCAAAAAATGGTTACGCTCGATAATTGGTGAGAGGAGCCAAGATTATATTCACACCCATGATTCACGCAATTTTAAATTACAATTGCTAGTCGATTATGAAATCGGGACATGTTCAAATTAGGTTATAATTGGCCACTTGGTTTTTTCTAGTGTCAATTCCACAAGTGGAATGGACATAAGACCCAGCTGCTGCCCATTGTGTGCAAGAGATCCAAAGCCTGCATGGGACCCCTGCCCAAAGCCAAAAATGCTGTGCACAAGGGGCAGGGGTCTTAAACAAAAAAACGCCAAAAGTACCTTAAGTTGCTAGCTTAGGTCTCACATAGGTAGGTACCTGTACCCCTAGGTCCTACCGTTATTACCGTTTGTAGTTTCCTGTGAACTAACACACCCGTGCTTCCTGTAACAGCTTTTCTTTTCTAACTATCCAAGCAAAGCAAGCTTTAAAGCTTTAAGCTTGTTACCACAAACACACTCTTTTTCTCTTTGCTGAATCTCTGGTTTCCTCCTCATCAATTTTTATTGTTGAATCATTAATTCTTCTTTCATGTCTTTTCCCCCAATTTTTTTTTTTTTTCCCTCCATTAATCTCAATGAAACAGCACCATTGTTCTTCTTCTCAACAAAAACCATTGTTTCAACGGAAACACTAGTGATTGATTTGCAATTGCAGAAAGAAACACTAGTGATTGATTTGCAGTTGCAGAAAGAAACACTAGCGAGTGATTTGCAGTTGCAGAAAGAAACACTAGTGATTGATTTGCAGTTGCAGAAAGAAACACTAGTGATTGATTTGCAGTTGCAGAAAGAAACACTAGTGATTGATTTGCAGTTGCAGAAAGATCATCTTGCAACTTTTGAAATAACTTTATGTTATAGAGGTGCCAACGTTATCTGGTCAAAACAGAGGGGTTTTGATTCGAAGCACCCTCAACACATTTTTCACTTCAGAGATCATGACTTCCTGCCATGCTCAAATGGATCCAGGTGGGAAAATTGCAACCTGTTTTGTGAAAGAAGGGAAAAATAATTGAAAAGAAATTTTGTTCAGTGTTTGAGTATCAATATCTGAGCCATGTGTTCTCTCCATATTTTGTTGTTGTTCAGTTTTGAGAATTTTTGCATGATGTGAAATTTGAGCTTGAGCGCATGCACAAAATTTGGAACAGGGGCCAAGGGAATAGAATGTGGAGGTTTTTGGAAGGATCCTCAGTATCAGCGTGGAGGGTGTGTGAATGCATTGCGTAGCGCACTTCGCTCTTGGGCCAAGGAAGTTTGTCGTAAGTACACACACAGGAGCTCATTGCTACTTAACTTAATTGCAATAGAAACATCATCCCAACCACACTTCAAAGTCACAAATATCCATTTTCTTTATTCAAAGGCAAACTTGGTCCATTTTGTATTGGCATAGAGTAGTACAAATGTAAAGAGGGGTTCTGTTCCAACACACTTCGGTGGTCTAAGTAATGTCTGTCAAATGAACAGAGATGAAGAAAAGGAATGCAGATATCTCTACTGCGGTTCAAAACTGTGCACGCCTAGAACAAAGTCTCACCCAGTGTTCTATTGACACAGATCATTTCCAAAGCACCCGTATGTTCATCTGTCACCTTCTGGAGTTTGCTTTTACTGCCTTCTTCTATGAAGCTTAAATGAGAGTTGAAGAAGAAGGTGGCTTTGAAAGTGAGGTTGGGGTTGTGTCTTTGTTGTGCAGAGGACCAGATTGCAAGTCTTCTTTGTGCAGCAGAGTCAATCATGGCTGTTGATGAAATGCATTCCTTCATGGTGAGTCCACTTTTTTGGGACCTCTGAACTGCATATTGTACAGAAATTTCCAAACTTCTCTGCAGCCACAAATATGCATCCAGTGAAAGCACACTCAGTGGAGGAGGTTAGAGTATCAAACTTCAAATACAACAATTTCTTTGAGTTGTGGCACAACCAATATAAAGGGGTAATAAGAAAGACTATGAGATCTCAATGAGTAAAGGAGTTCAGTGTCTTTATTTGTTGGGCAGGCTGAAAGGAACCGGGCAGCACTTGATGCATCGCTTCTTCTATTCGGGTCAAAGGGAGTCATAAAGGTAGCTGCACCATGTATTTAGTCAAAAAGTCTACATGATTTGGCTTGACATGATTGAGAACTCTGATTAAAGATCTCATCACTGGAGCCACAGACAGCAAGTCTTTGATCCATTTGCTAATCTTTGATGCCCAAAAAATATTTTGTGGAATGATGGAAAAAGGTGGGGATTTGTGAGCAGCCACCGGAGGTATGTGTTGGCTGTGTATTGCCACAGCAAAGAAGAGCAGCAACCTTACTTTGTGAGAAGCCTTGTGTGGTGAAGGCAATGTCTGATGGATGGCAGCCTCGCTGGCCTGGTGACATGGGTGATCCATTTGAACCATACACAGTAAGTGCAAGAAACTGTACAGGAATCCATTTACTGATTTCAAGGTTCATGCAACATGTATTAGAATTTCATGAGCTGTCCATCACAACTCTTTAGCATCAACTCTGGCAGGGAAATTGTATCTACATGCAGGTTGATTTGCACTGTATTGAATCTGCATTTCAGCACTTGACAAATTCATTCAAAGAAAGTTCAATGCAGTCTAGTTTGAGGCCACATGATAGCAGCATTTGTGAAACACCTGAATATCTATATGTTTATCCTAAAACATGCAAGAGGTGTTGATGTTTACCTTAGTCTGCAGGCAGTCCTCACGTGCAGTGTGTATGGATGTGCAGCAATTGATTGAACAATACCTGCACAGTGCAATCTCCTACCATGCCAGGTCTCTCACACACATACAACCATTCCATTCCAAAATGGAAGAGGGACTTTTATGCAGAGATTTGAATATGGCCATATAGACTTATTGTGTGCTTTAGACTTTTCGTGTAGTGAGATTCAAGGAAGATTTTAGCATCAATTTCTATAGATCAGGTGGATAAATCGATTGATGAAAAACTTAGAGCAAAATCAAGCAGTGGAAAAGAAGATACCTGATTCATGATGTTCCAATTGGACAGGGCATTGGAGCAACTGAGTTGTGCATTTGCAGGAGTTAGAAAAGCCACCAAACAAGCACGTGATGTTGCCTACATTCATGCACTTGCAGCTGCAGCTGGATTGTCAGTTAAAGAATACCAAAGATTGCTTGAAATGTTCAACAGAATTGACCAGGATAAAGTTGGGTGAGATCTTGATTACCTCTGAGCAACCCGAAAGCAAGATGCTCATAGAAAGGTAATCCAATTGTGCCAAGAGAATGTTTTGAACTTTATACACAGTGATGAAATCTTTGATAGAACTGAAGAGGGTTTTCAATGGATGTGTTTGAGGACTGGAGACCAGAACAATAAGTAAGCAACAATTGATGGCAGCCATGAAACGTGACAAAGACGTACACCTCTATTCCCCCTCCTGTAACCATTGATAACTACTGAATCTACCAGCTTTTGTTGCCAGAAAAGACAGGAATAAGACCATGGAGTTCCAGCAATTGATGGCAGATTGCTTGCATGCAGATTGCTGCCTTCATGCAATTGTCAAGGGCAAAGCAGAAGGATGGCCGTCGTGAGACCTTTGAGGGTGTGTTCAACAGAATTGACAGTGAAGGTTTGTTCCACCCATTCTCGTCCCTCAACTTACCAACTAACTCCAGTGTCATATTATCCTATGGAACTAATAAAACTAACTTGGCATCAATTACCCACCCTCTGAGTACTCTGCCATCCCAGTCTGTCCCACAAGCTTCAAAGTTTTGCCACATGAAATGTGCACCCTTGTGATAATGGTGAGATCACGGGCACATTCATAAGCTGTGGTAGAGATATAGTGACAGGTATGACAATAATACTCACCATAGAAGAAGAAATCACCCATGGCTTGCCCAGTGACAAGCATGTCTGAATGCCTCTCCAGCCGCTGAAACTCTCACTTCTGTGTTGGATCCACTTTCTTTGGCTAGTGCTCATTCCAAACTCTTTTCCCAAGGTGGGCCTGAAGCACTAGTAATAGACTTGTTGAGGAGGTGCATACCTCACCAGATTTGAATCTGCTAGACCTCCAAGCTGATCAAGAGTATCAACCATAACACTAATGGCTTTGCAACAGCAGCTTCTTTTGGTGTCTGATTAGTCAAGTTTCTGAACTGGCAAGTGTTATGATGCCAGGGCTGGGGGTTGTGACATGGGAGGCATTCCTACACTTCTTCTCCATGGAGAGGTCACTGACAACAGATGCAGGGATGAACCCTATGTGTGTGCAGCCCATGTGCACACAGCCCCTGTGTATGCAAGCTGCTATGTGTGCTCAACCCATTTGCCCCTCCAGCATTGCCATTTGCCCCACAAACACATGTAAAATGAATTAGTGCACTGAAACACCAAAGTTCTTTCAACTTGCACTAGATTCACTTCTAGAACTTGGCTCACAAATATGGTCCTCATGCAACTTCAAAAGCATTTTGTGCTTGCTTATTCTCCATTGATGTGGCCACCAACTATTCATGGGAGGTGGCAGATCATTGATTGTGTAACACCAGCTTCTATTCTTCTGTGAAAGCTCCAACAGATTCCAATCCAAACAGATCTATATCAGCCTCAACTATTTCAAAGGAAGGATTCTGAATTTTAGATGAATCTCAACTGAAAATTTTCAAATTTGGACAAGTACACCCATGACATGACTTTCATCTCTGGCTGACATCATCTGTTTCTCCTGCATCAGCAAACTTTGAGATTTGCTCCGAACTGTAACACATGCGTTTTACATCCAGGATAAACTTAGATCAGCAACCAATTAAATAAACCCTACTTCAGCACAGATGTTTAATTGCCAGATCAAATTTTCACAACTTTGGATCAAAATCACTTGATAACTGCAAACAAGACATAACAGATTTCTCAACATCAAAGACAGCCTTAAGCTATGACCTTGCAAGGCTTTGTGAACACAAGTTTCTTTCTTTCTGAAAAACAGTGACCACAAACCTGAGCCACATTCACCATCAGAATCTGGCTCCTGTGAAGGATGTGTCACAGGCAGTAATACATATACCAGCCATAGCATCCACCAAAACTGTCCAATATTTTTTACAAATGATACCTAAACCAACTACCTGAACCACCATAGATAGAAGTGTAACCAAATGAACCACATATGTGCTCACATGCAACTTTTAGCTCTGTGTACCAAAGATCTCAGCACCAATGATGGAGCAAAAAAAAAAATTTCTATGTACACCAATTTAGAAACATTTCCGGTGCACAATGGATGGTCCTGACTCATCATACTCTGCTTTAGCAATCCACATCTGCAAGACAACCACAAAGTCAGGGACTTTTCCAAAGATTCTCACCAAGTGACAATGGACATCAGCTCAGCTATACAGCAGGAGTAGAAATAGGATGAAAAAAATTGGTGGATTTCCAAACTCTACTAAAACACTCTTGGGCTGAAGTATCCACTTCAGTTCTCTAAAAGATGATGGGGAACTTGGAAATCCTATTTGCCCCAAGTTCTTAGATTTGAACTCATGAGACTCTGAAAGAAAAAGAAGTTCAGGAATTGCCTGCTGAAAGGTGCTCAGAGAAGCCAAGATAGACCCTCCAATCCAGACACTGTACTTCCTCTCAGGAGGTGCAACAACCTTGATCTTCATACTACTTGGGGCCAGGGCAGTGATCTCCTTGCTCATACGATCAGCAATACCAGGAAACATTGTGGATCCTCCAGAGAGAACAATGTTGCCATACAAGTCCTTCCGAATATCCACATCACATTTCATGATGGAGTTGTAGGTGGTCTCATGGATGCCTGCAGCTTCCATCCCAATCAAAGATGGGTTAAAGAGTACCTCTGGACATCTAAACCGCTCTGCACCGATTGTAATGACCTGTCCATCAGGGAGCTCATAGCTCTTCTCCAGTGAGGAGCTGGTACGAGCTGTGTCCAACTCCTGTTCAAAATCAAAGCAAACATATCCAAGCTTCTCCTTCATGTCCCTCACAATCTCCCGCTCAGCAGTGGTGGTGAAAGAGTATCCACGCTCTGTAAGAATCTTCATGAGAGCATCAGTCAAATCCCGCCCTGCAAGGTCCAGGCGGAGGATGGCATGTGGAAGTGCATATCCCTCATATATTGGCACTGTGTGAGTCACACCATCACCACTGTCCAGCACAATTCCTGTCAGGCAAGAAACAGTGAGTAGTTCACACATGTCCAACTACCTAGTCAAAAATCTCCAGAAACTGCATGGATTGCTGGGCACAAGCAAGTCACAAGGAGTCTTTACCAGTTGTTCTTCCACTGGCATAGAGTGAGAGGACTGCCTGGATAGCAACATACATTGCAGGAACATTGAATGTCTCAAACATGATTTGAGTCATCTTCTCACGATTGGCCTTAGGGTTGAGTGGTGCCTCTGTCAACAAAACAGGGTGCTCTTCTGGTACCACACGGAGTTCATTGTAGAATGTGTGATGCCAGATCTTCTCCATGTCATCCCAATTAGTAACGATACCATGCTCAATAGGATACTTCAAGGTCAGAATCCCTCTCTTAGACTGGGCCTCATCACCAACATATGCATCCTTCTGTCCCATGCCAACCATAACACCTGTATGCCGAGGCCGGCCAACAATGCTGGGGTACACTGCTCGTGGGGCATCATCACCAGCAAAACCTGCCTGTATTCATGAATAGAAAATGCAGATTGAAACTACTGAAAGACCTTGTCTAGTCATTGAATTACAGAGAGCTTAGGAGATTCTCATCAGCTGAATTTTGTCATGTATCTCAGATGTAGAAAGAAACTGAAAAGCATATATGCTTTATTGTCATACCTTGACCATTCCAGAACCATTGTCACACACTAGAGGCTGCACATCATCGCTGACACCAGCCATTGTAAGGGACCTCTTTCCTGCATGGAAGATATTAACAATAGCAATCTTAGTCTGACACTTCATACATTCAGATAGGGTTATTACAAAGGTTCGTAGTATGAAGCGAAAAGCTTGCAAGACTTTCTCTACGTTGGAGAAAGGATTTTTCTAAAGTATGAAGTGAATCCTAAGGTGTAGGAAAGGAGTGCTATCAGCGGGGTCTAAGGTCGTGCATACGACTCCACTAAATCCAGATCGAAGTCTAAGCATTGTCGCAACCAAGTGAATGTCGTCAAAGCTGGACAGATGAAGGCAGATGTGATGCGGATTGAGAAGATAGTAAACAGGAAGGTTAGCAAAGGGCAAATTGCAGCGCGGAACGTGCACGGATAACAGTTGAATCTCATAGTGCAGGCATAGATTAGAATGCGATGGAGAAATGAGCTAGGATCTGAACCAAAACAAATCAGACGGAAGAAGAACTTCGCCGTCAAGGGGAAAGAGTACACACAACGGGACCGAAAGTCAGTCGATCTAACTCATGCCACTCCAAGCACACAAATATAACACTAGAGCTCCGCACTGTTGCAAACAACGGACAACGACATTGGCACCAACATATCGGGATCCTGAACCTGCTACGCTCAACATAAACACATGTTGCTATACAGTACACCCCGGCACTCCGATCTCAGATCAGAGTCGTCGCCACCTGCAACGTTCAAAAGGAATCAGAAGACACAAACTAGAGGCGAAAATGTTGACAAAAAAACATTAGTACCTGATGGTGATGCTGGTGCTACTGGTGGTGCTAATCAACACAAATGGCGTGAGGAAGACGAAGCAGATCCACCACGACGCTGCAGTTTTGCTCCGCTCGTCTCGTCTCGTCGCATGCGTGAGAAGGGGAAGGAGACAACGTGCTCTGAAGTTAAGTGTCCGTGAAGCGAGGAAGAGGAACGAGACCGCGGGTGTTGTTCAGCGCCTCCACACACTTCACACCAGCGTTGGGGGGGCGGGTATTCGTTTTTTTTCCTAGTACCCACCGGTTCCCTGTATTTGAACCAATCGAAATCAAAGGACCGCTGGCTTCGGGGACTGAAAAGCTCGGAATCAAAGAATCGCCGGGTACGAGTGTCTCAACCACTTTAAAGAACCATCAAGTTTCGTGAAAGAACCGGCGGTTTCATCTGGGTATTTGAATTTTTTTTAAAAGCTTGAGAATCACGATGATATATAATTATAATAATAATAACCAGGTATTTTGATTTCTTGATAACCATGGTTAACAACTTTGATGCCCATATTGATACCCAAAAAGGAGAACATCCGATACCAAACAGGAATGGGATGTGCATACGGGTATCAAATTATTCACATCAAGATTTTACATGTTACCTATCACTTATTAGGCGGTTATAAGGTCTTTTTATAAAATTAAAATGATTTCATTTTTTTGTTTAATTTTTAAAAATATTATTAGTGTTTAAAGATTGATAACCTTCGTAGATGATAATTGAGTCATCTGGGCAGGTTATTAGATTTTTGGAAATTCAATGCCACACGGTTATAATTTTAAAAATCAAGAATCAACTAATAATTAAAGTACTTGCCCAACATTCGCATCAATGCATTTTTAAAGAATTTTTATATGTGCCTAAAATGGTGATTTATCCCTAGGAAAATTTAGCCAAATCTAGCTATAAACCAAAAATAAGGACAATAAAAAAAAAAAGGTTGATCGATATATACCAAGTATTGAGACCAATATATAGCCTTGGTATTGAATTGAACATTGTTTTTTTTAATGATCACCGGCAGATTTTTTTGGGGGACCAAACAAGTTATCGATATCAAATTTTTGGGGTGATGGGTAGGTTATCAAATAACTTATTGAAAATCATCGGTTATACACTTGTTATAAGGTTTTTTAAATTTTTAAATTTAAAAATATATAATTTAAATTGTTTTGTGTTAGTGTCTTAAGATTGATAACCTACCTCGATGGTGATAAGGTCATCCAAGTAAGTGTGTGTGTGTTTTTTTTTCTTCATGTGTTCGATGTTGCATCATTGGCAATTTTCATCCATTATTCATCTAAACATGTGGCAAGGAAATTTCATAAGGAATATGAATTTTTGTTGAAGCTCATGAACTTTGTGTGAATTAAAGGATTACATAGAAATTTTTAGGAATGTAGATTGTTGGCCATAAAAATGCTCTAAATTTTAATCTTCAAATACAGCTCTAATGGAACCCAAAACATCAATCGTGCTACCAAAACCAAATAAATGGTGAAAATTGAACAACATCAATGAGCAAAAAAGTTTAAATATTTACAACTCTAGCCAAATGTACATGCGAAATTTTCATCTTGAAATGAAATCAAAACTAAACATATAACCAATGTGCCTCCTAGGGAGGTTAAACCCTAATCTAGTTTTGGATTCTCTCCAACTAAAGTGGGTAGAAGTTTGCACAAAACAAGTAGCATTAGTATCCAAATCTAATTCACTTAACTATAAATTGAAAATCCATTTGAATTTTGCATGAACACCTTTTTGTTTCTACATCCAAAATCCCAAACGATTCTACTTATAAAATAACAACTTCAAATGCTAGGAACCCAACCCACTAAACCTTTATGCACTTGCAAATGTTAAAACAAATCCATCAATCCCCATCCCATAAACATACCAAACCTCCATTTAATGAACAATTTTTTTTAAAAACAAGAATGAATTCCACCTTTCATATTTCCTAATTGTTTAAAAAGTTGACTTCATTCCATGTTGTTGAAAAAATCAACCAAGAACTCAAATACAATTTGCCCATTCAACAAAAACCAAGAAAGTGCATAAGACTTCTTCTAAAACTTAGTTAATAAAAATCTAGGTGTTTGATTTTTTAGTTAGCTAATGTTGCTCTCCATAACAAACTTTTCCTTTGGTCCACTCATGAGTTGTATTATAGAAAGGGGAAAAATCCATTTGACAAAATTATTATGTATAGATGTAGACCACCCAGTTTAGATTTGTGGATAATCAATTGTAAAGTTTGGATTTTATGAAATTCACTATAGAGATAGTTTGTCCATCCTCCACATTATCAAAAACCATTACAATTGTCACTTTTGCAAGTTTAATATATTTTGACAATATGTGAACAACATTACCATTAGAAACCCACCATCCTCACATCTCATTTGTAAGATTCCCAAATTGTGATGGATGCAAATCAACATGAATGATTGTTGACCTTCATAGTATCACATGAAGAAAAAGGTTTATTGATCAAACAATGATGGATATCATAAGCAAGCAATCACATATACATATAGAGGTATTGTTTTAGGATGGTATAAATGTGCCTTCAGCAATTGCAAGGTGACTCAGAAATGTTGCCTCTACATCAAATGACATTTAATATTAAGGATAGAAGAACCTAATAGCATTTGTGAAATCTTGGGCAAGAAAATGCCTCTCTAGTTCTTTGACCAACCCCATTGTTGCCATTATGCATTGTTTTATTACTAACTACATTTTATGTTCCAAATTACCCCTATTCACCATAAACATTTCCCTAGTTGCACCACCTCTAACATTGGTAAAACACAAGTCTATTTCAAAACAATGTCAAGATCAAAAAAACATTTCATAATTTGTATTTGCAGTTAAGGCATTCCCTAAAATGTCTTTAACCATTTTCATAACAAGTGACTTGTACTTAAACAAGATTTGTTTAACAAATGTAAACATAGATGTCCATTGAATTTTAACATTGCGAGGAACCTCCAAGCCTTTGGTCTCGATAATTTCCATTAACTTGTTATGTTCAAGGTGCCTTTTCAGAGAATGAACAAAATACATATGCATTGATGCCAATAAGGCTTCAACCTTCACAACAAATGGCAAGTTGAATAATATTTGCACAACCAAATTCTATCTATCACTATAAGGAATTGTGTACTTTGCAAACCAAGAAATCAATAAGTAAATGTCCTAAACGACTACATAATTGACTATAGTCATAGAATATTACTTTAAATCCTATGTGAAAGAAGTTGTAGTCATATATTAGTGGTGCATTTAACTAGTAGATGATGAAGTGGTAATAGGAAGGATGACATTGTTTTTTCATTACAAGTTTTCATCCATATGGCATCCATGAATGATAACAAAGTGATGTGGATGTCCAAAATATCATTTGAAAATGTGTGACTAAGATAAAATCATTTCAAATATGATTAAAGAATACATATGCAAATGATGTGGACAAAATGATATGTCATTACATAAACAATGTGCTCATACAATTACTTTACAATTATTCAAAAATGAATATTAATAATTTAACATGAGTATAAATGGACATGATGAACTACAACATGTAAAAATTTGATTTTAATTAATATTTTATATATAGGTAATATAAGAACATTTATTACATTTTTCTTAAATATATTCAATATATGATCCATATTAAATATTCAAGGTGAATAAATTTAGATATTATACATTGGAATAATTTTTAATGGTAAAAGTATGATATATTATAAATATATTTTTATATTTTAATTTAAAAATAAAATAGAAGTGTAAGATGTGGAAAATAAACAATTTATATTTACACATTAATTTTTATCATAAATTTAAATAATATTTATATATGTTATATTTATATAAATAAATCTATGTATTCTACATATTAAAAAATATTATTACATAATTATATTAAATTATATGTGAAAATTTTGAATAGAATTTATGATTTTAAAAAAGTATTTAATATATTAGTTGTTTATTATTATTATTATTCAACTTAAATAAAAATATATAGATTAAATTTATACAACATATGTAATATGACTAATTTAAAAAATTATGTATATAAATTTGATTTATATCCATTTAAAAATATTTTATGTGGATGAATTATATGAACTCATACAATTAAATTAAAAATTATTGGTAAAATTATGATATATTTGAAGAAAATTACTATAATATAAATTCCTAAATCAAATGAAAGTTTATTTATTCATGTATTAACCACAAAGTTTTTTCCATTTACTAATCATGTGTTTGAATTAGTGTTTTTCAAAAAATGGTCATTGAAATGTTATTCAACAACAAAATTCAAATCATTTTCTTTTGAAGCAAATTAAAATTGTATGTAAATAAATTATGTAATTTTGTAAATTATTGAAGGAAATTTATGAATAAATTTACATTTTTTTCATTTAGAAAAATTATTAATAAGATATGAATTATCAAATTTGAGGTTTTATGTAATGTTTAAATGAAGTATGGTTTAAATAGAATAAACATTAGACTATTCAAACAACCAATGGGGTGACTTGGTGGTAAAGGAGTTGAATTCCATCCTTGGGGGACACAAGATCAAACTTCACAAATGAAATTCATTGTGATCAACATTAGAATATAGAGCGAATATTTTTTACCTACCTAAACTACCTAGGTTGGTTGATTACAAGTGAATTAAATAGGTAGATTCGGTGGTATGTTTAACCATTTAAATTAGGGTTTTGAAGCTAGCTTAAATGGTGAGACATGTCAACAATTGATAGGATGGAAAATAGTAAAACTCAAAATATATATGATTACCTATATTATAACAATAAATATTATAAATTTTTAAAATAATGTTCCCCAAGTTTTTTGCTATATTTTGTAATAACAAAAATAATTAAATAATGACTAAACTATCACTAATGATTTCACATATGTCCTTTATGACTAAAATACAAGTCATAAACTTAGTCATATATTTGAAGATTTCTATTACTGTATGGGCTATGCAATGGATGCTTGTCAAAAATAATGCATGTGTTTGTTTGTTAATTGCATTGTCATGATGAGAACACACCACACTATCCATAAAATGTTGTCACACAATTGTTTTTGCAAGATTTTGAAATTTGTAATTGGCCATGTGATTAAATAAAAATGATTAAGTTGATAAAGGACTCAACATTACAATGTTATATATACTATAATCACATTGTATGAATTTTTTAAATGATTTTTGAATTGTCATAACATAATGGACTTTTTTTTAAATACCAAAAATATGTAACAATCCATAATTGATGAATACAAACTTCATGCACTTTCATACAATGTTTTTTTATTGAATAAAAGATTCAATGATAATATGTTGTTGTAACATTGATATTAAAGAAGACTTTTTGAGAGGATTTGGATGACTGAATTTTTTTTATGTATTTTGAATTATGGTTTTTTTCCCATTAAGTCCTTTCTTTAATGAATGTAATGATTTAGAAGTTCATATTTCAAATTTAAGTTTTCCATAAAATAAACTAGGGTTGGAAATTTCTTACAATGAATTTCAAATGATAATTTACAAAATTACTTGTGTGATTTAAAGTACCATGCTTTCACATTGCCTATGTAGTATTAATTTAGGCAATTATGGACTTCCATATGTGCCTAAAACTATTGCACCTTAGTGTGTTTTCACCTATCACATCTATTTTTAAATCTTGGAAGATTGTGATGTAATTTGGACCAAAGTAAATTAATTCTGATGTCAAATCCCCATTTAGACAAACCCCCAAAAATGGTAAGGCAATCAACAATGGTTAACTAGTAATGCACCACCACCATCGCCTTTAATGATTCTTAATAATTCAAAAATATGGGCGCTTTCATTCAATTTTTAATTGTGCATAATAATGAACAAACATTTAGCTCCAATCATCAAGAATGGTTACTTCATCAAAACTCAATGAAATGAAATGAAACTTCTAAAGTGCATTTCTAGTTATACCAAGACCACATTATGCATGTAGTTTTCAATTTCCCATCCATTAAAATCACTCTAATGTTTCTTTCTTTGATGTTTTTATCAACCTTCAAAAGCTCATAGAAGCCTTGCATGTTCTTGAAATCCATCATTGGCCTCTCGTGTTTCAAAATATGATAGAAAATAACAAAATGCATTTACTTTTTCATTTTAATTGCCTTCTCTACATTGACCATTTCCTCGAACACAAAATTAGGCCTTATAAAATCACAGATTCTTTCCAAAAAAATTCCATGTTAGGTGTTGGAACTTGTGAATAATTCACACATTTTGTGCCTTAAAGCAGGGCATGAACATTTTTTAATACTATTGTGCTTGTTGAACCTGTCTAGTTTTGACATTAGTAACTTCTCCTAAGGTTCTACCACAATGCAAATCTAGCACCTCACATAGTGTAGCTTGCCATTTTTGCCAAAAACAAACTTAACCCAAGGAAACTTAGTTGTCCAAGTATCCTAGAAAATTCTCTCCACCTCCCATTATGGCTTACTCTTCATGGAAGGGAGCTATATATGTTAGAAAGATGCATGTTCATTAATGTACATGTCTATACCAGTTACATCCAAACTTTTATAATCAAGAAGAACACTAAAACTTGAACTTACACTAACTCCAAAAGGAATACAAGAAAGTAACAGTAAGTGGGCTCTTAAATGCCAAATCTAGAGTTCCAACATCAAAGCTAGAGAAGAATAAATGGAACTCAAAATTTGCAGGGTTTTTCAATGGAGTCATGATTCAATAAAACATCAACACACAAAAACTTAAATCCAACTACCAACCAACAACTTTGACCACACCTACAAACAAGCACACATGTATGGATCAAATGGTTTAGTTTCTCTCTATACATACTAAAAAACTGAAGTAAACCCCTAATAGACTTAAAACAAACTTGAGGATGGAACATTTGACTTTCTTTTTCTTTTCATACATACCAAAAAGAAAGGCAAATTGCTATGAAACTTTTCAAACTTGAGAATGAGACAATGAACTTTGTAACTTTTTCTATGCATACCAAAAACAAATAACAAAACCTAGGAAATTGTATAAACTTGAAAATGGATCAATGACTTTATTTCTTTTTTTATACATACAAAAAAGAAAGGCATATCTTTATGAAACTTTATATACTTGGGAATGGAACATTGCACTTCATTTCTTTTTCTATACATACAAAAAGGAAAATAGGTAGACCACACATGAAGTTGTACAAACTTGAAAATGGATCAAAGATTCTATTTTTCTTTTTATACATACAAAAACAAATTGGTGGACCTTTGTGAAAGTTTATAGACATAAGAATGGAACATTGGATTTTTTCTTTTCATATCTATATACCAAGACAAATAGGCAAAACCTTAGGAAAATAATTGAACTTGGGCTTGGAATTATTGAATTTTTGTTTTGGCTTGAAGGTTTTGGTATAATGAAATTCAAGAAGTTAGATCGATCAATAATTATGGCTTCTTTCAAGTTTTGTAAAACTTAAACTTTCATGAAACTCAACAAAAATTCAAAACTTACAATCAAAACCTAAAAATACTTGTAAACAATGTCAAAGCACATGTAGACTTGTGTTATTGCTACAAACACATGGCATCCACAAATAGCTACAACAAACACATGTAAGCAAACATTAGTTTTAAAAAAATGAATATGCAAGTTGCACATGTGAGTGGGCATTGCGAAGGATCTTTGCAACCAACAAATTGTTGTTATTTTCATGGCCATTGATGTCACCCAAAAAAATATCATTGATTGTTATGGAACATGGTATAAATCTAATCATGGAAGCTTGATGGCCATGTTTGGAGACCTTAAACATATTTTGGATGGGTCAAATTTTGAAGATGATGGTGAAACAATGGTGATGAAGGGGTCATTGATATTGATTTGATTAGAACCATGAGAGGGTGTGCAACCTATGGATGAAGTTGGGGTTTTTGATAAGCAGAGAAGTTCCTTTGGAAGTTAGTTTGTTTAAAACACATGATGCAAAACATTGTTGAAGGATGCACACAAGGAAGGGTTGCACTTTGTGACCATGCCACTCTCAATCATGAAAGTTGTGGCATTAGAAATTCGAAACATTTTTTTCACAAAGGCAAATGAATCATTACATCTAGGAATGTCATTACATCATGTACGTGATCATTTAGGCTATTTGATTCATAAGTTGAAAGATTGGCATGAAACAATGATCACACACAAAAATGTTTGTAAGCAAAGATTTCATGAATAAATATCAATCTCTGCATCCAATAGCCATCATATTCCTTTAAATTCTTTGCTTGTTCATTTATGTTTAAAACTTATAGTATTATTGCATACCAAATGTTACTAATATTATTTTGTAATAATCTTATGTATGCACATGTTTTATGTTAATGTGAAGCCACGATGTTGTATACAAATTTAGTTAATGGAGAATATGTATTGTGAGCATTATATTTCATATATAATCGTTGAGAAAACATAAACAATACCTAATAATTTAGAATATTATATACATTAGGAAAGTCTTCAACAATGAAAATTTGGAAGTTTGGATGCAAGTATTGTTTATCAACAAGTGAATTTGGGAAGTTTGAATGTAAGTATTGCAGTAACCTCATTTACATAAAAAAGAAGTAATGCATTTATTGTATTTAAAAGAATTTTTCCAATATGTTAAAAACATTACATGCAAGTATTACAATTAGCATAAGGTGGGTACAAATTTGTGATGTAGGTATTGTAGTTAACACAAGGTGGTTTAGGTTTTTGATGCGAATATTGGAGTTGGAGCAAAATTCCAATGTGGGTTAAGCTTTGTTATGTAGGTATTGCAATTGGAAAATATTATTTATTCAGTGTGTATTAAAAAGATTATATGAAAATATTGTTAAATTGGACCCAATGTTTAGTGTGGATTAGGGTGGCCTTTATGCAAATATTGCAATGATGTCCTAAATATGCTTTTCATGGCCTTGCATGCAAGTATTACATTTCAAGGAGATCTTGTAGTTTAAATAAAAGCTTATGGGGTCAATAAGGATGTTGTTTAAACTATCTCATTCACCATCTCATTGCCATAATAATCAAATGGTGTGAAACTTGGTATAGGTTTGTAAATATGCATGTAGGATATAATACCTTCCACCTTTCAAGAAAACCAATAAAATAAAATTATTATTTTTGATTGGCCAACTACAATGAATTGCCTAGGTGGTGAAATTTAAAGAATTTATCATTTTATGTTGTCCACCTTTTCCTATCTATGATGATGATGGAATAATTATAGTGACAAATTCTTTTGAAGAACTTATATATGGGCAATTTTTTGGACTCTATCATATGGTCCCCCTTAAACAATTTATGGTTGTCCCTAAACATTTACAAAGATAATTTCAAAGATGACTACCTCATTTCCAAACCTAACTACCTCATTTCTTCTTGATAATTACCTCCATTTTACAATGAACTCATTCATTTTCCCTACCCATTAACATGGATATGAAAAACCAAACTAACATGTGTCTTTTCATGTCCATGAAATGTATATTAATTTAAATTAAATTTGACATTATAAAATCAAGTTGTGCAACATGTAGCAATACACTATAACATCAAGTAACAAAAATGATGTGCATATTGATCTTTAACAATAACTTCATGAACTTTTTCTTCAAGATCTTGAAAGAGTTCTTTCAATCATACTTTTTCCTTTACGCAATTGTTGATTATACAAGGTTTTAAAGAAAATGCGGTGCAACCTTATTTACTTGTGTGGCACCATCAACCAAGGCAAAATAGGATAACCTTATACTTTCCTCTCCACTATTGACATCAAACAAATTTTCTATACTAGCTTTGTGGTACAACTTGAAGAAAGTTGAAAAATTCGAAACTTGTTGATAGAGTTAAGAACATCAACAAACACATTGCAAAACCATTTTTTAGGGTTTCATTTGGATGTTACAACCTTTTGACTTGACTAATTATTAAATTAAGTTAGTTGCAAAAAATTATGTTTTTGATGTTTGAATATGAATTTGTGTAACATCTATGGCACCATCGATTGACACAAGCCATAATAGTTATTAAACCCATTCATAACTTTGATTTAATCACTCCTAAATTTAAGATAAATGAGTTTCCTATGGGTCATTTTATCCTCATTTATTCCCCTAGCCATTTGAGTTGATTCTTCATTATCAAATTCATTACACACACAAACTCATGCAAGTCTATGTTGATAGTTGACTTCCAACAACAAATAGTTTAAAACAAAGGTAAATAATTTAAAATTTTGTTAATTTATAAAAATTACAAGTGGTGCAATATTCATAAGGACAATAAACAAAAATCGTGTGTTTTTTTTTTTCTTCTTCTTAGTAAAAAGTTTTTTTTTTCTTTGTTAAAAGTTTAATTTATGTGTTAAATGTTGCATATTAATTTCATTGACACGAAAATATAGATTTCTAGTTTCAATGATGATATTGCATCATTAAGAAATGAGAATACCAATTGGTATATCGAGCCTTGACCCAATCCTTGAGTTCCTTGCTCCCCAATAAATCATGCAATAGAAAATTTAATAGAAGTACAAAATCAAAGGATTGTTTCAAAGACAAACCATGCATCCTTAATCTAATGAATACATTAAAACCTCAAACACAATGTTCAACTTACTTTCCTTGTACCCAAGGATTATAATTGTGCACTTGCAAAATTCATTGCAAGAAATGTGAACAAAAAAAATTGCTTATAGTGGGCACGTTGCATAATTTGTAAAAAATACAAAAACAACAAAAATCACAAAAATATATCTAAGACAACATTAAAACAACAAAGATCCCATATACAACCTCCGAGAAAAAAAAAAAAAAAAAAAAAAAAAAAAAAATCACAAAAAAAAAAAAAAAAAAAAAAAAAAAAAAAAAAAAAAAAAAAAA
>Ga0116227_10007687_pt1 | contig 20863 bp, 4 predicted proteins | sample S1TSphgellanicum_FD_89693 | JGI IMG/M metagenome (GOLD analysis project Ga0116227, IMG submission 89693) | Host-associated microbial communities from peat moss isolated from Minnesota, USA - S1T2_Fb - Sphagnum magellanicum MG | ecosystem: Host-associated > Plants > Peat moss > Unclassified...
CAAAAAAAAAAAAAAAAAAAAAAAAAAAAAAAAAAAAAAAAAAAAAAAAAAAAAAAAAAAAAAAAAAAAAAAAAAAAAAAAAAAAAAATTTTTTTAAAAAAAAAAAAAAAAAAAAAAAAAAAAAAAAAAAAAAAGGGGGAGGAAAAAAAAAAACCAGGAAAACAGAAATAAAAAAACCCCAAAAAACCTAGTATTAAAACCGACAACAGAAAAAAGGAAGAAAAAGAAAAAGAAAAGAAACAAGATAAAAATAAAAATTTAAAAAGGTCCAAAAATAAAAAACCAGAAAATAAAGAAAAAATATAAAACTAGAAATTTAAAAATTACAGAAAATTAGGAATAAAAGAGGGAAAAGAAAGAGGATTTTTTTTAAAAATCAGAAAAATATTGAAACGCCGAAAAAACGGTATTAAAAATAGAAAAAAAAAGAAAAAAATTTGAAAGAAAAAATGAAAATTAACAAAAAAGAAATAAGAGAAATAATTAAATAAAAACTAAACTGAAATCAGAAACTCCTAGAGAAGGCAGCAAACCTTTGCTGCAATTGAGAGCTCTTGGCATTGGCAACAAACCTCAACTATCATTGTAAGTTTTCAAGGGTTGGGTTGCAAGAGACTCACCTCTTCTAGTTGCTCCTTGTGTTGCTCCTCATCATCTCTCTCATCCACTTTTTGTTGCTCTTGTCCTCCTTTTCCACAGCTTCACACACACACACACACGAAACAAAGGGTAAAAGGGGAGGGGCGGCTGTTTAGGGAAACAGAGTGCCTGCCCACAAGATTATTGCTTATATGCACACAGCATGTCTTGGATCATCAATCTAGACATGATATTTTGCTGAAATTGTTGAGAATTGTACTCCCAACTTATGAAAAACTATTTATCGTCTCAACCATTGGGTCATTATTACATATACACAACAAAAGGTGTACTTTGCATAGTTCTTCCCCATGTATTGAAATTCTGAAAAATTACATTTAAGACTGCATAACCTCATTTTAAAAATTAAATTAAATAAATAATCAGCAGAAGAAGTGCCAAATATTGTAGTACCTTGGTGGGTTCGGCACACAAGTGCCGAATAATTAATTAATTTTAAATTATAAATTCTCCATGTGAGTTTTTAATTTTGAACTTTTTGAAATATAAAAAATTTACATAGTAAATTCCAACTCAATTTCACAGTTCTCTTATTGTCCTTGTGATCAGTGGGTTCACAACTAATTGCTTATCTGTATTATGCTAGTGTTTGATTCTAGATTCCAGCTTGAAAATCTTCGGCAAAACAAAAAATAATTTAATTGATGGCAAAGTCACCCATGTACTATGGTACAATAAAGACCATAGTAAGTTTAAAGTCGTTTTTATGTATTATTGCCCATGAATTCATCTTTCTGTCAAACATTTTCTACTCTGCCCAAGTGGAACCAAGGTTAAGTTTTCTTTGAAAGTTAAGGCAAGTTGAATTAAAATCGCCACTATTGTTGAAAAACAACATTTGTGGCCATTGTACTACCCAATAAGACCGTGAGTGTCCCAAGTAGTTTTTATCTTAAAAGAAAGCTAATTTATGTTCACGACATTTCCACGAGAATATTGGCTTGCTGTGTGTTAACCGGAAGTGCATCTCATTTTCTGGCATCAACCATCAACCGTGTAGATTTGTAAACTATTTGGGTAAAGGTGAAAGGAGTTTTGAACATGTGAAAATGAATTTTGATAAGATGAAACCAAGAAAATCTATACACATGTATGCATCTATGTACATGAATGATCTGACATAAAAGTTTAATTAATGATATATAAACATACAAAAACTTATAATATCATAAAAATATTAGAATAGTAGAAAATCAAATTGCTGTACTATGCCATTTTATGGAAAATATGAATGTCCAATGCAATTTGTATTGCAAAAGCCATAGTTATTTCAACTTCATGAAGTACGTTGAGATATTTCCTAGTTCATTTGGAGGGCACCTTATGTTCTTGATTAGCCCTCAGGCCACTCTTAAGTAGTGGGTGTAAAAGGCCACCCCTCTCATATCTTGTGACTCAAATATGTTTAGATTTATGATAATATTTGGTGTGTGCTTTGCAATGGGTGGGGACATTCCTAAGATGTGTGGGCTGGATTCAGCTATCACCTCCTCCTAGGGCCCTTGTACTTTAGAAATGCCCCTTGAGCTTGGCCATTATCCTACACAAAAATGTTCCATGGTGCTTCCACTGATAAAGAATGGATTAAGTATTTGAGATGCAAATATCATAATTGAAATAAGTATATATTGGTTGTAGGTTAAACTTTTTATGAATGCAAAAACTAAGTCAAGAGTTTCAAATCTAAACCCACAACTCTCATGTAGCCATGCTTGCATGACCCTAAATCATAGAACATCTAAGTGGACTGGAGCTGGGTTCAAGGACATTGTTATAGAAAGCGCACATCATTAATTCTATTTATCCAGAGACCGATTTGTCATTAACTTTTTCTTTGTAGGTAATTTGGGCTGTGCTGATCCAAGGTAGCAACATCGTAATTAGTTGGATCTTTCTCAAGTTTTTGCATCAGAAAAATCTGGATCTAATCTGAGGAAAGAGGAGGCTAAGCATGTTAGCAATCTTATCCTTCAACTTCTGTTTTTTTTGTGGAACACCATCTAGCTGAATTTTTTTTCTGTGGCTTATGGCCAACCTTTCCATGGATTTCCACATTCAACTAACTGTTGTAGCACTATTATAGCTTTTGAAGGTAGAAAGTGTTATTACATTCAACTTCCATTATGTGAGCTGCCCATAATTTGTTAAATTAATTAGACATCACAATTTTTGTGTTGAGTTTGCTCATTTGGCTTCTCAGTCTAGCCTGGGGAAAGACTTAGCGTTCTTTCAGAGTTACAAGTGAGTGAGGAAGAATTACACTAAGCATCATTCAGACCTCCGAGCTGTAGCTGTTCTTGAAGAAAGCCAAGCAATGTCATCACCTCATGTCTGTTGGTTGTGCTTTTGGAAAATTTCCTACAAGGAATTGCAGCAGGGCTTTAGCCATGTAGTTGTCATGTGGACAAGTTGCTTTCCATGAGTCCTCAGCTACAACAGATTAGAGTTCAACCTGTATAAATGCCCAGTCTTTCACCCAGCTCCAACTGTTAATTGGGTCTACTGCAAGCTTGAGTACAAGGTCGGTGGTGGACAATGGGAGGAGTGAAAAAATGACAATGTTTGAACTTTGGACTACATGGATTGGTTGGATGTTTAAATGAAAGTTCCAGGAAGGAGGCTGCATACATTTTCATGTACAGCAAAAAACATTGTGATATTTTTACTATCATTGATCGTGCGCACACAACTCTTCTGAGATCATGTAGAATTGCTTTGGGGTCCTAGTCTATTAGCTCACATTACCTCAAGAACATAATCTTTTCAGGAGTATGTATGGCTGTTGTTATGATAATGTGCAACTCAATTATATATAGACCGAAATGCTTTTGTTAAAATCTATATTCTCTTCGAATTTCACAAGAATCATCCATGTGTCCTTTCTCATAAGTCCTTTAAGATTTTACAACATCAACCTGCTTCATATGATTTTTAGAAGGAATAGGTGGACAAATATAATCAGTACAGTTGTTCTGGGGGCCCTGGTCTGAGCATATCAATTGCATGCAATGTGAAATTCATGTGACAGGTTTCTAGGACATTGCTGAACCTTCTACCAGTGCATTTAGACAGATGCAATCATGTCCATAAAACATTTTCTAGGGCTTGTTCAATGACACAGGACATGCCCAAAATACTTCCATGCCAAATGTTAATTACCCAAGAGTTTATCCAACATAGACACTATGCAAACTATGTGAAGATTCTGAAATCACAAGAGAATTTGTTTCATTTCCATAACAGATCCTCCCTGCCCTTGAATTATCACCTCTTTGAATCTTCAATAAATGCAACCAGTTTCAAGCTTTGTTCCAAGAGATTTTCATCTATATAATCACATGGTACAGGATTTATAGTGGTGTTTGCTCTATTCACAAGTGTGAGTCCATGTATTGATCATCAGCTCTTTGATCTTCCAGCACATGTGCAATCAGCTTGTGATTTTATACATCTACCTGCTGATGATGGGGAACCAGTGACTTTGTAGTGATTCTTGAGAATCTCTACTGAAGTTGCAAATTACAGCCAGCAGTCATGTAACATCCTTTCATTCTTCTTATAACTGAGGCACTATGTAAGCTTCTTTAACAGGCAATGAGTTGAATTTCTGCAAGAAAAAGCTATCAATTTCAATGGTAGCTAGGCAAGTTAAATCTGTCAGGTTAACTACATGCTTTAGGAAGCTGCAGTTGCCTAGCAGGACCATCCGCTTCACAGAAAGGCTGAACATGCATCACCTTAGATTCAGCAATTTGTCTTGTCTCCAAAATCTCATGCAGCCCAAGGGACGAAGTATGTTTCATAGGGTTTCCTGCAAGTTGCACAGAATGTCGTCCAAGTCCTGCAGTATAAAGCATACCAAAATGCAGGAATATAAGATTCACTAAGGTTACCACATGCTGAAGCTCTGCAAAGAAGTTAAAGAGTGGTGACAAAAATATTCTGGGCAAGGTGATAGAATAGCTTACATTCATGGTTGCAATGTAGTCTTGCTTGGTGGTCATGAAGAATTCATTTGGTTATTTTTTGGAAAGCCGAATATGAAGTAACCACTCAATTGCAGCAGCAACGTGAAGATCGAGGTCCATTGCAGGCACATCTCATCACCATCATGTACAAATGATTCGAACTAATCACCATGTTCAATGGTATAATCTGGTCGATTACGTATGTGACAAGGTAATGAGGTGACTTAGCTTGGTGACTCCTATTTGTATTATTTGAGCTACAAGTTGTTGAAAGAACACACATTTCTAAATCAAACGGGCGCTTGTCAGTGTTCAGTGGGGAGAAATGTGTGTTAGTCCTCGCAATGTGAGGGATTGAGTCCAACTGGAAGGTCTCATCCCTGCATTGCGATAACTAGCAGACATGCCTCCCCACGGAGCAATGACAGGCGCCCTTTTGATTGAAATGCTTGTTTCTTCAGCAGCTTGGAGCTCAAATTATCTCTCATTACTGCAAAGGCATCCTCTCAATTGATATTCCAGCCAATATTTCCCAAACTTCATCGTGTTCGGGTTTTATCCCTAACACAATGAAGTTTGGGAAGCTGTTGGCAGGAATATCAGGAACCTTGACTGGCCGGCTGAAATTAACAGCCCTAAAGCAACTTCACATCACCATCGACTATCTCTGACAACCATACTTATCCATGTTAAGAGGAGAAGGACAACTGTATGCCAAGCTCCTACCCCACCCCCACCACCAACACTAGAAACCTTTGTGCAAGGACACAGTTGCATGCATATATATCCATGTTAAGAAAGAAGATAACTACGTCAAGATGCAGTACCCCACCACCCTCCCCAACAGAAACCTTTGTGCAAGAATTTCACGACCCTTCCATACAAACACAGAATAGAGAAATAACGGCAGTGACATACTCGGAGCGAACCCTGCTATTAGAGGACAGGGCGCCGTGGACCCGAAGCGTTCAGAAATGAATAGAAGAAGCAGGAGCAGGAAGAAAGGAAATCTCAGTAGATCCCCGGGGGGTGATCAGAGGAGAACCCGAGATCAGGAGGACAAGACTTCAGCTGAGGTTTTAGCAACAAATAGAAGAAGAAGCAAGAAGGAAAAGGAAATCTCAGCAGATTCCGAAGAAGGCTGATCAAAACAGAACCGGAGAGGAGAAGAAAACTTGAGAAGAGATAGGAGCATGTTGTGGTCCGCACGCCTCTATATACCTGACCTGGTAGGTTCAGCAACCGAACTACAGCGCCGACCATGAGAAGGAGAACCGGAAAACGCAAGAAGACCTCAGAAGAAGAGATAGGAACACGATGTGATGTGCACGGCTGTTGCAAGGTCGAGAGACCCGAGACTGGTAACAAAGCCGGTGACTCCCACCAGTGGCTAATTAGAGCAGTAAAAAGGGATTTTCAGAAAACCGGATTTGTGCAAGGAGACTGACTGGAGGTGCATTCACACCTAATGTTAAGTCAGTTTTAATTGAAAATCTAGGTGGCATCTTAGGTGGCACCCAATGTTAAATGGGTGATTATTTAATATTAAGTGAATGTTAACTTAAAATCTTCCTGGAAAATAGGTTTAGGTTCCAAATGACTAGCGTGGTGTTAGGGGACTTAATACTACTAAAGCCCTTAACACCAAGTGTGAATGCACCTTAACTTACCTACTACCTGTGAGGGAGAAAGACCGACGTTGCCAATGTTAAGCTGCTCTATTGTCCACCGCTCCCTCGTTCGTTCCCTACATTCATCGCTCTCTGGAGTTCCGAATCAGCGACCACCTTCCGGTATCCAAATAAAATTGCTTTTCCTTAGGAGAATACAAACTAACTTGGCAGGTTCTTGTCAACTTGGTTAAGTTAAATTGCAGTGTAAGAAATGGTTCTCAACTGGCCTTTTCTGAAAGTTGTTCGTACCCAGCCCCTGGGGTGATGGCTCACTGGTACAGCCCCTTCTGGGACCCTGGGACCTGAGAAGTCCTGGGTTCAAACCCAGTGGTGTGCAGGTGAAATTCCTGCTGGCCATCTTCTGTTGGGCCTGACTTGGGGTCTTCGCCAACAGCTTGTCAGGGGGGGTTGCTGTTGTGTGCCCCCAAAAAAAAAAAAAAAGGAAAAAAACACTTGTTAGTCCCCTAATATAAGGCAGAAATGGACAGGTCCTCTTATATAAGTCCTCTTGGGTCTACTTGACCTAACCAATGTGCATAATCCACATGCCAATTGTGCAACTCATGAGAACTGTTATGTTATGGAATGTGCTGGGTATGAGCCATTGTGTCCAATATTCTGCGCATTTTGGAATTTTGGCTTGCCCTGCCAGGCTCATCCAATTTCACCACAGGTACCTTACCAGACACAATAGCTTTTACCCCACAGGTAGAAACCTGTTATCTCATTTGTGGGAAAATGCCAAAAATAGGATATGTGAAATAAACAATACTTAACCAGGCATGTGCAACCCATCTTTCGTGTTGATCAAGGAACTGTTTACCACTCTGCCATAAGGTTTTCCACATGCCCTCATGTTCTTATGCACATCATCATGAGAGATGAAGTTAACCGTTCAAACACCACCACCATATACTCAAAGTTCACTGGCACCCAATTGAGATCTACATGTTGGAAGCTAGCAGGAGGCTGAAGTTTTTGGGTCATCCCCTTGATGGGGCCAGGTTGACCTTCATTGCACCATCCACTGGATGCGGGTTATGATTCAGTTATGGATAAACCTCAACTCCGTTAATGTCTGGTTTCACCTTAGTAACCCATTCTGTAAGAAGTAGGTGATATATATTGGTAGATAGGTAAGAAAATAGATGACTACTATGTAAGTAGATAGATGGTTTGTAAATACATGATAGTTTTCGCTGCCTATCTAATAACAACCCACAGTTGGGTTATTTGTAGGTGGGTACAGTTAAAAAAAAAGCAACTGAGCTAAACACTGTGGTTAGCTAGGGAACTGGAACGCAACAGAAAACCTGACCACTTGTCATCCATCCTTCCAGGTGCACTAATGGGTGCTGGCTAACTTTGCACACACAGAAGAAGCGTGCAAAGTAGATCTGCCCGCAAACACTGGCAGACAGAAAATCCCAACTTTCTGCTTGGCCGCTCCCGGCAGATGTGTGTCTGCCACTGTAGCTCCCCTTTCCGCCCTGCCCAGGAACTGGGGAGCTCCTTTTAGCACTTTGCCCCAGTTTCACGATTCTCACCATTCACACCTTCGTGCTCACTTGCCTAGCTCTTGAGGCGCGCATCCAGTGGTTTTTTGTCCTGGCAGAGTTTCACCATTTTTCGACAAAGAAATTGAGAATTTTTTTTAATTTAAAAATTTTTTAAGTGTAAATTCGTATAATTTTGCTATTTCTGGATCAAATTTCACCAAAATTTTGATACCCAAAAAATGAAAAAAAAAAAACATTGCACCCATCCTCCATAACCATTTTCTCACTGCGCACCATACATGCACCGTGTTTCTCAAAAAAATTCTTTTTTTCAATCACATTTTTTTTGTCTTTCTCATTGTGGAACCATCTCAAGAGACAAGTTTTCAAGTTGGAAAAAAAACTTTTAATGCCAAAGGTTAGAGCTTTGTGTGGGTTTATGTAAGGTTGGGTTGGGAACAAAAAGGGAGGTGATGGGCTATTGATGGGAGCAAGAGGAATTTGATAGGAACTGTTTGAGAACTTGATGAGAACAAAAGGATTTTGGTGGCTTATTGATGGGAACTATTTCAAAACTTGATGAGAACAATGGAAACTTGATGGGAATTCCACCCCCAACCCCTTAAAAAATAAGAAACATCCCTTGGGGGCATGTTGGCGCCACACAATTGGCTCTCCTCACATGCTTTATCCTAAGGTTCTTTTTATGAACAAACTACTAGTAGGATAGGTGGTGCCCATGTATGGAATGTTTTTAACAAATTGCCTAGGGCAGGAAGAGAAAACTAACTGGACTAGAAGGTGGGCAGACTATGTGTGCATGTGCACAATTTATCTGCCTGCCTTCCTTTATGCCATTGGATTTCAAGGAGCAGGCAGGCAGAACTCAGGGTCTTCACATGTGCGTGCCCCATCTGCCCCCCTATGCATGGGCAGATTTAACATAAAAAGTTTCAAGTACCTTCAGGCGAATGAAATACCATACTTCCCACCAAAATCATAAGACCCTTACAAGGGGCAGCTAGTTGGGCCCTGTCCCTGTGGGACTATAGCATTCGATCCAACTTTTGAAAGTTTTACCTTATTACGACTGGTTTCACATTAGATGAACTGGTTTCTTTGGTGAAAGTGTTTAGACTGTTTAAATTGGAACAAATGTTTCTCAGTGCTCAGAGTGTGGACACAGTTGGTAGATGTACAGCATCTTATTTATTGGCAGGCCAGCGTGTTTGTGACGCCTTGTTTATTGGGTTTGCATCTTCAACACTAGAAGATCCACAGATGAGATGATACTTAAGAGTCAATTTCAGTCCTTTTACATATACAAGAAAACCAAGTTGAGTCACTTCATGTCATGATCACCAACTTTAATGATATTATATAATGTAATGTGAACATTATAGTTACGGCCACTATTTCAGCCCCCATGCCCTTAAATAAGTTATGGGTCATTATTGCAGGCAGCAAAAAAGTGTTTTCTGTATTGCCAGCTTTTATCTTTTCAGTGTCTGCCCTTGGCCTGATCCATCTTTTTCTTAAAAAACATGGCTGATGCCTAAATACATTTTGGTGCTGCCCATCACACAATATGGGTCTTGTTTTGCACATTTTGGGTTTGCATTACAGGCCCAAAATGTGCATAACACGACCCAAAGTGTGTAATGAGCAATACCAAAATGTTTCTGAACACCTCCAGAGTCCAAACACATCTTGGACAGGCAAATGGGCAATAAGAGAGAAAAAAAAATAGGAAGTACTTTTGTACTGCCTGCAATAAGGACCCATAGTTTAATGTCTTCCAGCCCAGCCCTAAGTTCTAGTCACCATCACACTTCCATTTGGGATAATCCCTAGCAGCTTGCCAATGTGACTCCTCCAAGAGGTGCAAATTGCAAACCCATCCATCTATTATCAATAGGAACTGGTTGGTGGGCCTCCTGTGTTGTTGGCCAAGTAAGGTCATGCATCTTAATATTATTTCTCTCAAAGTGGGCTTCATTTCATAGTTCTTATGGAAACTTGCTATTAAAATTTTAATTAATTTCTAAAGACAAAAATCACTCTGAATTCATCAGTATATGCTTCATATGTCGAAAATTGTGAAATGATAAATGTGCAAATTGCTTCATCAGGGGTTTCAGTGGTACCAAAAGCGCAAGAATGGGTCCCATGGTTTGGGAAGGTTATGGCATGGTCACATCCAAACAAAACAAACATCTATATATATTATACTCCAAATAATTTGTAGTGGGTCATGAGTTGTTGTTTTCTTGGGACTTTTGTTGTCTAAATGTCTAAACCAATGTTGACAAGTTCTTGAATTTCAATAGGTTTAGGTTGCGTTATAAAATAGGTTTTAAGGTCTTTGGATTGAAGGTTCTTGGAATTGTCATTGGAACCTAACCAAATAATTTGCTAATTTTAAAAATTGAATTACAACCTTGATTGAGGTGATGCCCTGTTTCAAAAGGTTTAAGTTCGTTAAATACATAAGTATAGTTTATTGGAAAAAAAAAGTTTGACCTTAATATTTAAACAAGTTATTGTATTTGATTGGTTGTACATAATTAATATTACATAATCTTTATGTTCAAGTGTGTGCACTAGCTGAACAAATTAATTGCACACTTTTTTTGTTGGTTTAATTGTATGTATTAGAGATGAAACTAGACATTGTTATACACTGGACCAATTTCAAATTTTTTGTGAAAATGGTCGGAATCAAAGGTTGTAAAAATCCAAAGAACTATTTTTCCTCAAATTCTGGCAACTTTTGTATATGTTTTCAAAGAAACCCTTCTTAAAATTCACACTGAATTTTTTTAATCCCCACAGTGCGAAAATTTGTGAAAAAAACACTGATGGGGAAAGTACAAATAGTGAGCCAGTGGGCACTCATGGAAATGTGCCCTAAGAATGTTGTTAGTGCAAATCAAATAAATAAAGTTTTATGTTGAACTTGATCTTGTCCATTGATTTAAAATTCATTGGACAATGCCATGAGTTCGTTGTAAATATTTAGCCTCTAGGCAAGAAATGAAGAAGCATAAATATTTTACTTCAATTTTGATCAAGGGAAAGTGGTATGATTTGTAACCTGATTGCTACGTCTTATATGGTGGACAATATTATCACATGGCATTGTTTTTTCAAAAACAAAATCGACAGAATTAACTTCTCTAGTTGGATAACACTCATATTTTCTCGTCATGTTTATTAATCTGTTCCTAAAATTGGTGTTTGGACTATATTTCGTTCCAGGATCCTTCAATGTAAACAAAGTTCCACATGGTGTTCCCCCTGAACATTCACATCAGTGTCTTTTTTTCCGGATAATATTTTTATTGCAAAATTTCACTTTTTTGGGGTGTTTTAGTTGCCAAAGTACTGGAGAATTTTTTTATTTAAATTAACTGCCACATTCTTTCCTAAGTTCCACTAGGTAGCCAAAATTATAGAAATTTCTCAAATGTTTTGAAGTATTTCATATATATTTTATCGCCAAATCTGGCTAAGTCATAATATGGATGATGGCCAATTCAGCTACAACACAAAATTGAAAAAACAAAACACTGACTCACATGGACATTTGTCAGCTTCCTATGTTTTACAACTTGTCAAGCTTTGTGGAGAGAAAAGGTAAAGCACTGATGCTGGTTGCTTTTTGGGCCTGACTAGGGAGCCCAGAGGTCAAAACTCAGACTGAGAAGAAACAAAGTTATACAACCAAAACATTTAACATGGAAATACTTTAATAGCATTACTTGTGTTACAAGAACATGAGTTTTATAACCTTGATGAGGGCAGCTAAGCACAATATCAGGTAGTTACCTTATATCTGGATTGCTTGCAAACTGTTGAGCAGTGCATGCAGCCACTCTATCGTACAAGAGCAGCTGATTGCTATACATCTATACACAAAACATATAGAACAATATGCCTGAACAATTAAACAATCAGCTTAACAAGAGCTTCGTGTACAGAACAGCTTTACTACAAAAAGAAGGATCGTGTACGTAGACATAAAGTCAGCTTAAAATGTAGAGAGCAAAGTAATACAATTTAGCTTAATTGATGGCAATGTCCCAAGTTTATTAAGTATTCTATTTACCACTGTAGAACTATATCCAAAAACGACATCCAACACTCTAAGAGAGCATGATCCAAAAGAAAATAATCTTTCATGATCTTCAAAGTATATAATATACTTTAATGGCAATATATCTGCAGAAAGAGATATTTATTATGGTGATATTCACATAACTAGCTAGACAAATAACCAAAACATGTTATTAGAGCTCCACCATAGCTGCTTGTCCAAAGCTGTAACATAATCACAGTGGAACTTTGGCCATATATGAGATATTGGAATAATATAATAGATTAGTCTTCTACCTGTGGCATGAATTTCCTGAACTGCCCTCTTTCGACTCTCCCTAGGAGCTTGATATCAGTGATGGGGAATTCAAACTAAGATCTCAAGTGACTTGGAAGTGACAGTGGAGATCAGTGACTGGTCATGCAGGCCACATTGTACGTAAGGTGCAGGCTCAAAAAGCCAAAATACAGCATAGTTCTGTGTCCATTATCAACACTTCATGAAAGGCGATGAAATCCTAAGTCCTCACAAAGTCCATGTAGACGAGGTGATCTCTAGTCCCGTGCGTTGATCATGCTCTTGCGAGATCTTTTCGATGGCTGCACATGCGTACGACATCGAGAGCTCTTTATTATTCAAAAGGATGAATCTGCTGCATGGCTGAATTAGATCTTTTCACCCTTAACCTAATTTCTTTGGCCAACGTTCAGGAAGTCCAAAGACTACCAGCACCAATTAACCACAATGTCGCAGCTTCACACTTAATGTTGCTAGATCTAGTTGATCTTGCGAAATAGATATAAGATATACTCTTGATCATGTCTATCCTTTAAAGGGCTACCATCCTTGTCTGGCATGGAAGCTCTTACCACTTGAATTAACGTATTCAATGTAGTTGACTAATAAGAGTGCGCAATCCCCGTCATGCATCTAAAAGTGTTCGAATCAGCAGCATTAAAGACCAACTATAGCAGTTTCACGTACCTTCGAAGTGGATTTTCCTGAAGATAAGCAGCTGGTGCATGTCGGTAAATAGTCGGACCGTTGCCAAGCCTAATCCCTTAAAGCTCCTTCGACCTCACCCGGCCACATATTTCTTTTGAAGTTCTGAAAAGATTTTCCTCCATGAACAACACCACATTCCATACCAACTCCTAGTGAAGAAGACTAGGCTTTGAAATCTTTTGCATGGAGAACAAACCGTAAGGGAAACTTGCATGGAAATCCTTCCCAAAAAAATTGGGAGAGGTCAAGGCATCACCACCCGTTGGAGACGCTGTCCAACTCAGGAGCAAAACAGGGGATCCAAAAAATAAAAATAAAAAAAAATAAAATTTCGGTCATATCCACTGGTTGTAAAATAACCCCTCGTTGTTGATCATGAGCAGTGGCTCTCAATTCCTAATGACATTTAACATCTCTAAAGCCATGTGTAAAATATTTGTAGGTGGATGAAGAGGGAGTTTCCATGTCTGCCATCCACTCACTATCCAACTGCAAATAAATTGGTCAAATTATGGGCGAAATCACCTCGCTATTTCTCAACTTCTCAACGCACTTTGAAAGAACCCACATTTGACAGTTTCACGTTAATTAATGGGACGTGGATCAAGTCAAAATTATATCTTTGCACTGGGACAACCCGTTTTTGAGGTAATGTGACTAGCATTTGTGAGTCTGGTGATCTCCAGATCGGTAGGGGCACCTCCAAGAAAAAGTGGGAACCCACTAAAATAGTGAGTGAGTTTGGGAATTTTTTGCATAAAAGCCCCAACTATTTAGGCAAGGAAAGCACAAATAATGGGCCAATGGGATACGCAAAGAAACCTGACCTAAAAGCACAATACTAGCAACGGCACCAATTTACTTTAGAGATGTTACAGCTGAAAGAAGTGTAGAGAGGGATCACATGGCTATGCGTCAAAAGAGCTTGTAAATCCTTGCAGACTTAGCATAATCCCAAGATCACAATAGTGTAAGAATGTGAGATTCTATCAATGTGGGTTGTTACAAATCTCCTTCTTTAAGGATTCAACATTGATGTTCTTGTAAGAATATGTCATTGAGTCATTAAGAACATTTAATCATTGATTTTTTGGTTACAAAGGACAAAATTTCTTCTAGTGTTAATGTGATTAAAATTTGTCATCCAAATATGACACCTTATGATTATAATGTTATTTTTGATATGTGATAATATTAAAATTGAATATATATAACTATGTTTTAAACTAAAAACATAGTATATTTTTCATGTTTTTAATCATTGTTTATAATAGTCCTACTATCAAAGTAAACCTTCAAAAAAAACATTTTTGTCATGCCAAGATTTTTCAAACCATGACACTTTTTATCATGCTTTTCATATCATTGGATTCTCAATGAATAGGGTTGCATCAAGTTTTTGGACTTATATTGCAAAAGTTATTGAATATTAATTTTATGATTGAAAATTCAATGAAATCAAAAAAAAGTTTTGGGACAATTGGGGCATGTTCTTGATATTGTTGGAAAGCCATGAATGATCAATAAGAAATATTAAATCTTGAGTAACTTTTGTTTCTAAAAATTCAGTAACAAATAAAAATAAAAATTTGATTTTAGGCTTAAGAAAAATAAATTGGGGTATATTCTTGCTGTTTTTGGAAATCTTTTAATGAATAAGATTTAATGGACATGGTTTTGTAATTTTTAGACCTAAGATGCAAGAGATATTGAATTTTGAGTAAATTATGTTTATCACTAAAAAATTACTAAAAATAAAATCTCAAATTTTTAACAAGAATGAAAATTGGATTTAGATTTGATAGACTAAAGAAGTTAAGGCACATTCTTGATGTGGTGGAAAAACCTCAATGAATAGGATATAATGGAAAAAAATTTAATTATTAAACATAAGGCATAAGAAATAGTGAATTTTGAGTGAAACTTTTCATGGTAATTTTAGAAATAACTAAATTTTTCCAAGCCTAAATATAGAATAATAATAATAATGACATTAAAGACATGTTGAATTAACTTCATTCTAAGATGTATTGACATTTCAAATTTTAAAAAATTGAATTATATGTAGTTATAAGATTAAATGCTTTAAAATAAATAAAGTATTATAGTTGAATTTGTAGCCAATTTCAGAATATTTTTAATCCATATAAATTTTTTTGACACATGAAATTTGAATACTTTCAAAAATTGAATATATTTATGAAATTAAAAATTTGAAAATTACACATTATTAAAGACAATACATTTGAATTTATAATTTGAATACCAAAGTTTAAATATTATATTTGAATCTTTGAAATACATGTTAAAATAAATTTCTAATGTTTATATCTAATTGAATGTCAATATTTTTCACTACATGATATTGTGGTTGGATTGTTTGAACCTTAGTGTGTGGCCAAGAAGATGGAGGGTTCAATTTTTTGATATAATATCAAATGTTCAAAAATTGACACATGACGTATTATGGTGATTTTTTTTTAAAAAAAAATGAAAGACTAAAACTTACTATATAAATATATTTTTTAAAAACGATACATGACACCAAGCTTACAATGCAAAATAAAATAAAATAAAAATAAACAAGAGACCATACCCCACATACACATAATAAAACTAACAACCCCTCTCCCCTCCAAAATAAAACATCTTAACATGTGACTGTAGCCTATACCATACAGCTGAACAAAACTGAGGAACCCACAAAAATATCTAAACAAAACACCATACTACAAAACATACACATAACAAAAAGTGAGAAACCTAATAAATAAATAAATAAACCTTAACATGAAACTATAAGCCACATTAGATCATTTGCCCAAGACTAAAGAAACCTAAAAAAAAAATTCAAACAAGCAATCAACACTTACAATACACATCATTAAACTAAGATTTTTTTAAAGAGCATTCCAAACCTGCAACCAACACAGTATGTACCTGTGCAATACATGTGACATTTTTACATTTGACATGTGGTTGTAACAACTTATGTGTGATAGTAAAAAATGAATTAATTTTTTTTTTTTTCATCATATGATTATCAAACATCTTAAGTGCAACATGAATAAAATAATTTTCTTTTTCTTTCATGTGAGGACGTCAACATTTTTACATGTGACCAAGATAAATAAATAAATAAATTTATTTATTTATCATACTCAAGGCTTGAGGGCCAGGTGGGTAAGGTGGAGCATGCTTCGCATATTTTATGAAACACTTGAGATAAAGAGTTCAGGTATATGTAAAGTATATTTTTCATAATCAATTCTAACAACTATATATATATTTAAATCATTTATGAAATTTATTTCCTAGTGAATTAGTTTTATTTCTTCCCACATCAGTTCGAAAAAAATGACTCCCCATATATATGGATACAATTTTTTAGTAGGGTCGACATCTTTTGTGACTCCTATTATTGTGTTTGCACCCCCAAGACTTAGGCAATAAGCTTAAGGGAATAAGTGCGCATATCTCTTAACATTTCATGAGAGCCAACATCCTCAAGGTGGAGGAAGGAGCTATCTAATAGTGAGTGGGCTGCTTCTTTGATTTTTGTAATAACTGCCAGTTCAGTGTATTTGAAAAAAATCAGAATCAAAGAAACATTGGGTTCAGGTAGTTTGAAAATATCAGCTTAAAACAACTGTGAGTTCTGGGTATTTCAAAACCCTGAAAGAACCACTGGGTCTCATTAAGGAAGCAAACCAAAAACCAACAGTTATTTGACATTTTCGAAAAAACAAATTGAGAAACACAATTATATAGTAACTGAATTCTTGATAACCATGGTTATCAACTCTGATACCCGGTTTCATACCCTAGATTTGTTTGGTACAGTTTCTTATGCCTACCTGCCCTTCAATGCTATTTACTATCTACTGTGCACAAGTAGTGACTTGTCTAGTTGGGGAAACTAGTGTGCACGGTGCACAGCTTATTAGACCTTCTGGTTGGATAAGAAGAAGAAGAAAATCTTCTTTATTATGTGAACTCACTTAATTAATGAAAAGAATATCTTCTTTATTATGTCGACTCACATAATTAATGATCCGTATAAGAGTTCCATCCTGAAGTTCAATACATTTAATTAAGCATTGAGAATTCAAATTCTGATAAGTAGGAAAGTTGAGCAATAATTTCAAATGAAGCAATAGTTGATTCAGGCAGTATTAAGGATGGCTTTCCTAATCTGGATTGTGCACCTTTTTAGAAATAGTTGGGAAGTGGAATTGGGCGTTTGGTTGCTACGTTGATAACTGGGCATATAAACTTAGAGACCTACTGACCTTAGGGTAAGGTATTGCCTGAAAGCACTAGAAATTTCCTAAATTTTGCTTGTGATTTTTTTGAGGCACCAGAAAGCTGGTGCATTAAGTAAAAACGTTGTTCCATGTGACGTAATTATTTCCCTTGCTGCTAATTATTTGCTATGGTACTTCAGCATTTATGCATTTATGGAAGAGTGGGGTAAGGGTTGCTTTGTAACTAGATTAAGGATTCTTTAAACTTCAGAGGTGTCACCATTTTATTTTGAGCTGGAAAAAAGAAAGGGGATGTTGAAACGGCTTGGACTCACCCAGCATTTTTTTTCAAAACCCTAAGAAAGAGACTGCTCCTGGGTGCTGGGTCACACGATCGGAGACAACCTACACCTTCAAAGTGAAGTACAAAAGCCCGCCAGATGGAATTTACCTGCATTGATTGATCATGCTTAGCATTGCTGTGTGCAGTCATATGAATACATGTTTCATTTATATTTTTTAAAAGCATTGTGAGACTTTTGGTTGAAAAGCCTCCAAAAAATAGGAATGTCGGAACTGCAGAGTTTTTACATTGGGAAGGATGTTGGTTTGGGTGTATTGAAACAGTGGGCTACTTAAGTATGCTACTGTAACTATGGAGGTGTAGAATTTTGTTTTTCAAAGGGGCCAAAAAAACTAGTGCATCTTGAATATAGTGTTAATTAAGGAATTTCTGTTTGTAACTAAAGTGATAATCATTCATCAGAAGATATAGAATAAGTGATGATCATCGCCAAAAGATTTAGCCAGATCTGGCTATAGACTAGAAATAAAGTACAATTCTTTAATCATCTTGCTATTTGTTTGGCTACACAATGACAACGACATAGGGTAGAAAGGCTGGTGAGCGAGCATTTGATCTTAGGTCTTCAAAGAGTTTAGATGCCCCTTCAACCATAGCACTACTAGGCCTTTATAGCACTTGATTTTGAGCTGAAATGAGAAAGTTATGACCCCCCAAGTTGAGGGGGATCTTGTTGTTTGAAAAAAGTTGGATAGAACGCATGAAACTTTATCTTCATGCATTTTATTATCTGTGAACAAACATTTTGGAACCTTATGCCAAGACATTGTCTTTTTATAAACATGAGATTGATAACTTAATTAAGTGTAGACTCTTTTTTATTATTGTTCAAATTTTTAAAAAACTTGTAATAAACCCAAATATTTGTAATAGCAGTTGCAAGGTCATGGGGGCATTTAGGGTTTTGAATTAAAGATCTTCTGAACAAGAACCTAATACCTTAAAATTGACGACCTTGATGACACAGCTTGGCGTGATTTGTAGTTCTTTCCTTGGATTTGAAAAAAGAATGTTGCAACGTTGCTATCACAATTCTTTCCAAAGTCTAGACCTTTTTTTGCTTCTCTTTCTTTCACTCTCTCATCTTGTCCCCTTAAGTTTGTTTTGAGCTTTTTTTCTATATCACTCTTTCTTTTTTGTCTCTATTCCCTTTTTAATGTTTGTATCTCCTTTAAGAAGCCAACTTTCTTTCTTTGAGTATGTATGTGTCCAAGTCTAAAGAGTGTCGTAGCACTCTTTTTCTAAATCTATGCGCCTATGCTCTATGCACCTCTCTAAGAAGATGACATCAATGCCACCATTGCCAATGTTCCCTCATTGATTCTTTATGCGTGTATGTGCATCATTTCTTGTCAACACCTATATGTGAATGCTTAGGACACCATCACCAAAACCTGTTGACATTCCCTTGTGACGTTCGCATGTTGATGGTCCCCATCCCCAACGCTCCTTTGTCGTAAACTAATGGTCCTTCAAGCAAGCTCCTTGGTCGAATTGCCTCTCCAACAAATTGAACGTTTATGTGCACTATGTGCCAATGACGCCATCATTAGAACCTTTTCATTGAGGCCATCGTTGTTGACACAAAGGCCATCACATTAATGCAAACATCACCATCTACCATCTTGTTTTTATTTTTCATTTGCCAATTGTGTCTACCATGTTTTGGTCTACCATGTTTGAACCTTATTTGAAATTACCATGTTTGTGACTACCATTGCCTCATTTCATTTCATTTTTGTGTTTGTGTTTTCTATAGAAAATTGATGCATCAAATGGCATTGACGATGGCCAAATTACCCCCATGCCACATTTTTTTCCCCTTGAGAACAAGGAGCTGTTTTTTTGTTGCCATTGTTGTTCGTTCTCTTTCCTTTATTCCTTGGGCTTTACCTTATTCCATGTATTTCACTCCCTGTTTTCACATTATCCCCCCTTGTTTTGACCTAATTCCCTAGACATTTATTTCACTTTATCTTTATTTTACCCCCTTATCTTTATCATATTCCATGTATTTCCCTTATTCCTTGACCTATGTATCTTTTTAAATATCTCTTCTTTGATTAGCCATCATAACCCACCACAAACCTTCCTTCACTTATAGTATTTGAATAGAATGTTGCAATTTTGCGGGAACATGCCTAACAAGTTACATTTTTTCCTCTCTTTGTTGTCTATCATTTCTCTATCATGCAGAGGTGATTCCTAAACCAAACCCCATGTAACTTAGAGGATGAGTTTGATACCTTGTTCTAAAGTTATTGTGAAATCTTTCACTAGCAACCTTTAATAGAAGTAGCAAACCATGCTTCATTAAATTTAGTTCTATCCTCTTTTTAAATTCTCGTTCGAACTATTTGCTCAACTTAGATGAATTGTGTATCTTCAACTCTTCTAAACCTTTTTTTTCCCCCTTTCTTTAGTTTTTTGCTCCCTTAGTTTATTTACAATTTTTTCTGTCCACAACCTTCTATTTTAAAATAGCTAAATATTGGTCTAATGTTACCACATGTGAATTGGAATAATCCACTAGTGATTCGTCGCTTTGTTTTTTCTTGGTTGGTAATGCAAGTAATGACAACATGTGAGCGAATCCAACTTTTTCATTATGATTTAAACCAATTAGGTTTTTTGATTTTGAAATAACATCTTCTAAATCCACCACCAATTAATTTTTTTCATGATTGTTTATTGTTGTGCGAAGACTATTTGCCATTTCAACATAATAATGTGGCATGGGTGAAGGGGGGGCAATTAAAATTAGTTGGAAACTTTGCTTAAAAGGTCCTTACAATATTCAGCAACTTTATGGTAACATTAGCCTCATTGTTGCTTGACTCATCTATTACATTTGAATGGTATGAAAGTTCATGTTCCTCTTTTTTTGCTACAATGAATACATCACCTAGACGAAATTTTTCCAACCATGGCTACATGATTTAGTGGCCAAATTATAAAAACCCTAAACCTTGATTTTACGTTCTCCTTTTTCAAGGATTGTTGCAAGGCCTTGTCCACCCATGTTTTTATTATAATTTTTCCTAATTCAAGATAGTTGTTTTTCACCATGGCAAATTTTTTTTCTTTCTAAAAGTTCTTTTGAATGGTTTGAAGTAAGTGACATCCAATGTGACGCGCTCCCAAGTCACGGGGTGAAACCCACTTGAGGGTTTCACAAAGTCAAGTTGCGGAAAGTTGAGACTTGGAGGCACGCTCCCGGCTTCCAACTCTAAAAAGGGGTAGAAGGTCGAGTTGGGAGCCCAGGGATTAGACTAGGAAGAGGGACTAACTTAGCTCGTGTGAATCTGCATCCAAAAACCAACCACAAGAGGTTAGTTTAGCATTCGG
>Ga0116227_10007688_pt1 | contig 20859 bp, 11 predicted proteins | sample S1TSphgellanicum_FD_89693 | JGI IMG/M metagenome (GOLD analysis project Ga0116227, IMG submission 89693) | Host-associated microbial communities from peat moss isolated from Minnesota, USA - S1T2_Fb - Sphagnum magellanicum MG | ecosystem: Host-associated > Plants > Peat moss > Unclassified...
TGTGGTAGATAAAGAGAGATGAAAAGACTAGGCGGGCGGCAAAAGCGGGGCCGGAGACAGGAAGAGAGACGCGACGTGAGCGGCAAACCCCCGCGGCCCCCCCCCCCCCCCCCCCCCCCCCCAAGAACCAAAGAAGGGAGAGAGCTAGTCTCTCTTCTTTATTGAGTAAAGAAAAATCCAATAAAAACCGATGGCTGGATCCACCACGTGGAAGACAAAAGGGAAAGCGAAAGAAAGGCCAAAAGATGGCGCAGCCCCCAGGAACCAAAGAAGGGAGAGAGCTAGTCCCTCTTCTTTATAAAGCAAATTGGGAAACTTTTGGAATTTCTTTTTCCTAGTGTGAATAATAATAAAAATAATAATAATATTGCTATTTTTTGGGAAAATTTGGCCATTCTTTTTATATCATTAAAAAAATTTACACTGAAAAAAGAGAGCCCTATTGGCAATGCAGTGCGTTCACCATGATGTTATTTCCATTTACTTTCACATTTGGTGGGGCTCTTGCTGAATCTGCAAATTTGGCTTGAAACCAACAAAAAATAATTCATGTTTTTTCGTAGAACAGCATTTGGCACTATTCATCCAATGTTCATAAAAAACCATGGCAAGCATGTTGTATAAAATATATAAACATTTTGCTATATCATACTAGGTTTATGTAAATTGTAGGTTATATGGTATTTTTAGGAGCAAAATTTGTTGGTGGAATGAATGTTCCAAGTTTGAAGTTTTTTTGCAACTTGAATGAAAAAGAAATGACCATTGAATTAAAATGTTGGTATGACATTTATTTCAACTCTAATGTCAACTATGATGTTCTCCAAAATCAACTTCATGAAATGTTAGCATGTCAACAACTATTTCTTTATGTTGCAATGAAACTTGAAATAATTGACATACCATGACATTTCATGACAATGGCCAACTCCACAAGCTTGAGATACTTTGGCAACGTCTAACCCACAATGGCATTGGAGGCCAATCATCCCCACAATTTTGTTGTTGGGTTAAAATCATGCAATGGATGTAGAGCACCATGAAAACTACTCTTCATGGTTATAGCAAAAAAAGAAGTTTGTTGGTCAAGCAATGTTGAATTCAACAAACCAAAAACCAGTGAACCACTTATAGATATTGATTTGGGGTGGAAAATTTTAGCTTTTAGAGTTGTTAAATGACCAAGAAATGTCACTTGAACCATATTAGGTGCCTCTCAATATTATGAATAAATTATACCAATTGCATTCATCAAGTCGTGAATAGGGAAATGACTCTCAAGCTCTTTAAAAAACCCCTTTGTTGCACCTATACATTGGTCATTTACAAACTAAACTACAATTTTCCAATATGCCTTAGTCACTGTAGACACACTTCTAATATGAGGACATGTCTTATGTAGCATAAAAAGAAAGGTCATTGAACTAAAATGTAACATGTGTGCCTTGGGTTTGGGGCTCCAAGTACCCAACCAAGTGGAAAGCATTACAACTATTATAATGCACCAAATCATTGAACATTTAAAACTAGGGTGATCATACCTCTTCAATGGGTCCACACAAATTGCATATAGTTCAATAGTAATGACAATGATAGAAAGCATACAAATATATATCTGCCTTGGGCCAACTTGGACAAGCTTTGCATTGCCTCCAACATGGGCAGCACATTTTAATCCCAAAGTTATGTCACAATCATATAAGAATTCATAATTGTTCTTTGCAACTACATTCCTACAAGGTCATCACCCAACTTCACCACAAAACTCTTAAATTCAACCAAATTAAAATGTGTTTGGCAAATGCACGCATGGAAATCCATCAAGTTTTAACATTGCAAAGGATATTTAAACTTTTTATTTGCAAGGATTTTCCAACTTCCCATGTTCCATGTGCCTTTTATGAGAGTGAAAAAGGTAAACATACCTATGGGCTACAATAAGGTTTCAATTTTTGTCACCAATTGTAGGCTTGAAAGTGTTTACATGACCAAGTTACACCTATTTGCTATGTAATGGATGCCAATGATAAATGGGGCATGTCTTTCTATGAACTTCATTATCACCCTTGTTTTCAAACTTTCAAATATAATCACACCATTTGCACCAAAACAAACTAGCTTGAATGTCAAATCCCCATCAAATATGTCCAAAGAAGGGACCATTTATGAAGTGTTAACCATGAAGGGAAATTTTATTGAAATCTAGTTTTTTCTAGTCCAATTTTTTTTTAACAAACTAGTGTTGGTTCCTTTTTGTCATCATCAAAACCTTCAAAGGCAAGCATGGTGACAAAAAACTTGAACCTACTTTTGTCGAGGAGAAAATGACCCTCGAAAATTAATCTTATAACTTATGTACAAAAATATTTCAAATATGGAGTAATTTGTTTGGACTACCAAGTCTAAACATGAAAGGAAACTCTATGGAGATATAATTATTTTCATTTAATGATAAGTTGGTGTTAGCTTTTTGCAATCGTCATCAAAACCTAAAAGATAAGCATGGTGAAAGAAAGCTTGGACTTACCTTTGTTGAGGGGAGGCTATCCCTTGAAAATTAAGTTTACAACTTCTATTAGAAATATTTCAAATTTCAATTGAATATTATTAAGGCCCACAAACATGTTCTTGAAATAAACAATTTTTTTGGTTTAAACCTTAAACCTCAAACTTTGGAAATGAATGTCACATCAACAATACATAGTTTTTCTTTGATGTTTTTGGTACCACCATCATCATGGAAACACCTAAAGTTACTAACCCTGAACTTCACAACAACCTAAAACTAGCAATGTAGTTATTGTTTGAAACTTTTGGTACCACCATCGTCGAGCAAACATTTAGAACTACAAAGCCTAAACCTTATAACAACCCAAAACTAATAACACATAGGTCTTCTTTGAAGCCTCTAATATTACCATCATGAAGCAAACACCTAGAACTACAAACATTAAGCCTTACAAGATTCCATAACCTAACTTGTTACAAGTCAAAGCAAAATCCCAACCTATTTTGAAGGAAATTCTATAATGCTTGATTTTAGCAAATATCATGGAAGAACCGCACTTTAAAAATTTCAATCTCCATGTTGTTCATGGAAACAAATGTTTTTAGGTCAAATTTGCATACACATGCATATGAAAACAAAGAAAAAACACAAACAAAACCAAAAGTCAAGCAAGTTTAAAAGGAATTTTCACCCTTGCTTTGTACAAGGAACCACTTCAACATAAAATATGGGATATTGTTTGATCAAGGTCCAAAAGAATCCAATGCTTTTTAATTATCAACAAAACCTAACCATAAACTTGAAGACCTACCCATATCTATGAAGTTCAAAGTTTTGTTGTTGACCACGCCTTACCCCTCACCAATTGCTATAATGTAAATGTGTCATCAAGGAACAAAATGAAAGTGAAGACCATTTTGACAACCCATTGCCCTAAACCAAAAATTTTGTGATTAAAAAAATGTGCACAATGGAAAAGGGTTGCAAGAGCAAACAAGAAAATAAACAACTCTTGCAAATCATGGCTAGTAAAAGGTTGCAAGGAGGTGATCTACTAATGATGAAGGGGGAATGTGAAGTTTTTAGGCAGATCAAAAAATTGTAGGAGGTTGTAATGGACAAGAATCGCATGTTGCAAACGCAACAAACCTTAAATCAAATCCTTTCATTTTTTTGTGATTTTTTTTTTTTTCCTTTCACACAATTTGTAACTTGTCATTGGATTTCACATTTGAACAAAGTTTTGCAAAAAAATTTAACCACTTGAAAACATAATCATAATATTTTTATGGCCCAACTTTTGAAAAGGATTTACGAGGTATTTTGACGTACCTAAAACAGTTCACTTTTGTCAATTTTGTTTCCAATCTTTGATAGGTGATCAACTTAATATTGAGGAACAAAATTCACCTCATGTATGTATTGGAGAAACATGTTAAGTTAATTATAGGCAATGGATGGGTGAATGGGATGAATTAACCCAATGCCCACCATCGATTGGAAATTTGTTATGCTTAGGAATTGGTTTTAGTTTTAAATAATTAAAATGATTTTGGTTATGGTTTTGATCCACATATTGGCAATCTAAACCATTTTGGCAACAAATTATTAAATAATTATTTTAAAATTTTAATTTTGGCACCTGATTTTTTAATTCTGAAATTTTCAGCAAGTAATGATTAGACAAAAATAATAAACAAAGATTTGTCAATGTTATGGAGTAATCTAGTGTGTCTTATGAAAGGTATGTGGTTCAAATCCTGATAGTTGAACTTTTTAAATTTATTAAAATTTCAGCACAAATAATGAATAATTTTTCAAAAGCTCGACAAAACAAAAAAATAGTTTAATTTATGCCGAAATGATAAAGGTACTAAGGTATATCATGAGTGTTGCAATACCCATTTCCAAGGTCTCTCACTCACCATGGCCAAACCTAATGGGTTATAAAAATATTCTCATTTTGACCTGCTACTCCCCCTTTTGTGCCCCTTTGATATAGCATTGTTAAAAAATAAAATAAAAATAAAAATAAAAATTATATATATATATATATATATATATATATATATATATATACATTTGCTTTGGAGCCTTTTTTCCAAGATGGTGAAGCCATTCTGAGCAATGCTCCAATTTTGGGGGTGGGCCCAAAAGCCTGAATGGGCTTCAGGAATATATGGACCATAGTACAGGGGCAGCCTCAACAGATTTGTCTGTCCAATAATTAAAAATTAATTTTTCAAGATTCCATGTCCAAAAATAATATTTCTGAATGTTCTAAGACATTTTTCTATTTTTTCTTTCACAAATTTTTGTTCACCTATAATTTAATTATTTACAGGTCCCCTATCCTGAGGAGGGTCTTTAAGATCTGGTAGAATCTTAAAAGCTACAATTTTGTTTGAGAAGGAGAAGAGGCACCTTTTTTCCTCATAGAGTAAGGCGCCTCTTGTGTTAGACCAGATGTATTAACCATGGTAAGGTGCCTTACCCTCCAAAACAAAAATCCGACCAACTCTTTATGTGTGTTTTGGAGGGTAAGGCACCTTACCATGGTTAATACATTTTGTTATGTGTGCAATGAATGATGGGAGTTTTGAGAAACATAATGTCGCCTATTGTGGGTGTTTTGTTTTCAAAATGCCCACTCTACTTCTAATGTTTTTTTGGTGCAAAAACCCTAAAGAGTATTTTCAGGTCATCATGAGAAAAAAAAATTAAAAAATCTGCCTAGTTCTTTAAGCACCACAAAACCCAAGGCCATGGACTTTATATCACCCTCCTATTATATTCTTATCACATCCTTATTGCCTCATATTTGGTCCACTAATATCCTTCTTGATATTTCAACATGCTTGGAACATATTGAACTTTGTACTTACTACAAACCTTAACTTTAGTTTGTTTTAAAATTTCGTACATGTATAATCTCCAATCTTGGGGAGTGTGTAGTGTGTACATGATATTGAACATGGTTTTGGAATTAGGCTTAATTTTTTTGGTAAATTAGTTAGGGATTTGTGAAAATTGTATAGAGGTTTCCTATGTTATTCTCCATAAGTGTTTTCATATATGAATCATGGCTGTAGCACCTCAAATTCTGAAAAGAGCGTTTTTACTATGGTCAAACAAGGATCCTAATACCCTCAAAAAGAGGATTCTTAATATCATCAAACAAGACTCCTAATACTTTCAAAAGAGGACTTTTAACATGGTTAAACAAGGATGCTAATACGAAGATCAAATGTTTCCAAATTGAGAACTTAGATGGATTGAATTTGAAAAGCATTAATGAAAAAAGAAACTTTTAAAATTTAATTGAGTCTATTAAGTATTACTTACCAAATCATACTAAACAAATGGATTGTAACGTTAAAACCACAACCTGAAACATCCTAAACAAATCAATTACAACCTTAAACCAAAACCTCAAGCCATATTGTGTCACTGTTAAAAATAACCCAAAGCATCAAAACTATAAAGGTCGAATGAGATGTTTACAAACTAATGAAGTTAATTACACTTGAATTTGTTTTTTTGTTTTCTAATGGCATGGAGATAGCAATTCTTTGCAAAAATGACTACCTCTGAATGAATATGTTCTCCCTCAGTGCATTGGGAGGAAATGTCTCTAGACTCAAATAAACCTTGACAACCCAATGTGCAAACCTGTTTTGGCTGGGTTTGGGTACCCGGCCTGGTGGGTCTAGGTATGGGAAAACCCAAGGTTGGCTAGATCTAATACAAGACCCGGCTTGGAAGTTTTAGGGTGTTTTCTCATGGGGTTGAGTTTTTAGGTGTATGTATAGGGTATTGTACTCATCACAATCGGGGCAAAAAGACTAGGAAGATTTAAACTCTCAACTTTTGTTATAATAATAATTGATGACCTTGTCAATTTATTAGCTCAATAGTTTGTAAACATAATGTGCACTTTACAATTTTATTTACTCTCTAATGTCAACATTCTAGCAAACTAATGATTTGTCCTTTGTTGTTCACCCTTTATTTCCTTTTCTTAATTCTTTTTGCAACAGCCACAAAAATAACCTTTGCACATCACTTGTGGGCATATATAACACAGTTATATAATCAACCATCTAATGAAATGAAGCAATCAAAAAATTGAAACAAAACATGAGAACTTATTTATAGGTGAATCTTGGACAACAAGTTTTAATGCATAACCCAAAAAAAAATCACTCCAAGAATATAGTTTTAAAAAACTGCAACTTCAATGTTTTTTTTTTATAAAATTCTAAAACCCAAAATCAACCTACAACGTATCTCAAAACTCTCTCATCATGAAAGGGTCTAAAATCGACTTCACTTTGAACTTGGAACTAATGGGCATCATAAAACTTAAAAATTGTCAACCCAAGCAATCGCCAATCTAAAACATTGGACGGCCTTGGAACTAGGTAACGGGTTCTAACTTTGAGAATTTTCCTTAGAGCAAAACCTGACAAGTCATCCATTTTATTTATTTTTAAAAATGAATGCAAACCTAATGGGTCTTCTAAAAACCCCCCAACCCAGCCAAAACCAATGCAAACATGTTCAATTGTTTTTTATGTATTCGGAACTAATTCACATAGCATCAACTACCTTTATCCATAATTTTAACCTCATGGGTTGAGGCATTATAGGTCCCTTGGGTCAAAATGTGAAAATTATAAATACGATTGTTATGTAACCGAGGTTTTTTCTTTTCAATTTTGGATGTAAAATTTTTGGAATTTTTTTCCCAAAAATAGCAAGATTAGTTTGAATTTGCATTAGAATAAAAACATTTCTCCAAGATGTTCCACCTCATGGAGCCCCTATTCCCCATACAGCCCATTCCCTTGGGCCTTACCCTACAAACAAAATGTCATGAGTAAAACACAATTCAATGATAGTATACTAAATTATACTATACACAATTAGTATACTTGACTAATTTGCAATTTTCTACAATTTTTTTACAATTTTTTTAATACACAAAGTAACTAACTATCTTTAATTGGACAACTGGTGCAAAACAAAAAAACTGTGGAAACAGGCTTTTTGCCAAAAACTAATGCACTTTTAGTGTTCCCAGAGCCTCACACTTTAGGGGTTAAATGAAATCATAAATAGGAAATTATGACATGCAATGGACTCATTACACTGGTTCAAAGATGACCTTGAAAGCTGTTAGGGGGGGAAAATGTCAGCAAATAAATGAAAATTCCTGGGACTTTATAGCTGATAAATTGATATTAAATATGCTTGGGAAATATCTTATCTGCTTCAAAATATATGTGCATGTTCCCAATTGTGAACCTGACATATATACAATTGGGAACATTGATCCAAATTTGCAAAATAAAGGAATGAAAAAAATTGGTTAGATTTTTTTGTAAAAATAAATAGGTAATTATTTCCTTGAGAGTATTAAACTCTTCATATAAAGAAGTAGAGCTTTGTGCACTACATCCCCTTCAACTTGTACAGATCCAAACTAGCAACTCATTGTGTAATGATAATTGTTCACCATTGGCAATGAGGATTTAGAATGGCCGAAAAGTTGTGGCCATGTGGTACCACCTTTGGAAGGAATATTTCTTAATTTTCCTAAATAGTATTTTTGATGTAGTTGTGAATATCAATGAGTTTTTTTTTTTGAAATTTTTTTTATATAGCCAAAGTGGCAATCATCCATGAAAAGATTTAGCCAAATTTGGCTAAAATTGAGATATGACAGTAAAAACATTTCATATCTTTCTATATTTAAAGCTACCTACTAGTACCAAATGTAGAAATCTGGCTAAAAAATTGTCCAAATTCTAGGGATTTGCTATATTTTTGGAAAAGATTCACCAAATACTTGAGATTTTTATCATGTTTCCTTTGTACAAATCATTCCTCCTCCTCTGGAACATAATGGCCTAGAATTGATTTAAACAATTGGTTGCTGAATAAAACTTGGTCTCGTTTTTGGAGAAGAGGGAGCGTAGTAATGGCTTAGAATTGATTCAAAAATCAGTTGTTGAATAAAACTTGTTCCATTGTTTGGAGAAGAGACACAATAACCGTAACATGATAACAATACTAAGGTGCTAGGTATTTCTCTTACACCTTGGAAACACTAGATTGAGGTAAAAACAACAACTATACATAACACATGGTTATATTGCATATTAAGCCGCATGTATCTCAATCTATATGGATGGAAAATATTTTGCATCTATCTGCTGAGCAGGTTATGGATGCTTTTGTCCCGTAATCAGCTCATGGCTGCTATTTACTGGAAGTAGCCTTGTCGCGCATCAGCTCTTTTTGTTAACCTGCGGCCCTCTTGAAAGTATATAGTCGATATTGTGCTGGTGTAATTCACAATTGTAACTTTTTGGCTTAGTTTTCAGAGTGTACACGTGCACAAATAATTTTGAACATGCACACACGACTAGGCCAAGTTTCATAACGCCTCCCTCCTTAGTATCTATGAAATGGTTGATATTCATTCATTCCAAAATGGATCATCATCCAAGTTGAAGCAAAATTAAAGATTTGAAAGTTTAGTTAATTAAATAAACTTTATCTCGAGAGATTTCAGAAACTATATGGATGAAATGCATCTTCTTTATTTTTCTTTTTCTTTTTGGAAGCATAACAACAAGACCCAACCTGCCTGACAAGCCATTGGCACCCTCAAGTCAAGCTCATTGGCAGAAGAGGGCTAGGCTAGCAGGAGTTTCACCCACCACTGGGTTTGAAAACCCAGGACCTTTTTTGAGTCCAAGGGTCCCAGAATGCACTTATACCAGCAAGCCATCACACCTGGAGTGCAAATACATCATCTATTTTGCAAAACCCTAAACCCCAAAGTATAAAAAATGCACCAAATTGGAGGTGTGAAATCTCAACTTGACTCTGACAAAGATCAGGTCTGGTGGAGGTTTTTCTTAAGAAACTATTACTAGGTTTGGGATCTTCTGTTTTTTTTTAAAATTTTGGGTAAAATGGATGACTCATCAGTTCCAAGTTTAAAGGAATCTATATAATAAAAATATTGCTTGATGTCTATCTATTTGAGATGTTCATACCTATCTCTTCCAAGCCTAAGTATTTCATTCCTTTCTCTTATCCACTTCCATGGATATGAAAATGTAAATTAACTTGTGTATTTTCATGTCCATGTTGTTTCTATTTAAAACAATTTAATAACCTAATTCTTTCCAAACCTATCTATTTAACCCCTTTCACATCTACAAAAAGAAGAAGCGAGGATTTTGCTTAGTTAGTTTGGAACCTTTGTATTACAGTTTCTAAAACAAAAATAGAAGTTGCATTCTTTACTAGTGATAATGTCAAACTCATTTTTTCTACATTCACCCTAAACCCTATAAATGGATGGGACTAATAATCTTCCTTCAATGGGGATGGAAAAAAAAAAGGCAAATCAAATCAAAAAGTTCATACATCCACACAACATGTCTAGTCCATGAGGGTTGGTGATATAATTGTTACTCAGTGATTTTCAGTGGTGAATTTTCACCATTTTGCCAAATATTTGGAAAAGGGAATATTCTATGACAAATTCCCTGTTTTCTGGAAGAAAAAAAAAATGCTAAAAATAAACCACAACTGTCTACAACATGAAAGGGTGCTTAAGATCATTTTACTTTTCATATTTTCAGTATTGCCATATTTGGCTAAATATTCTTATGATGAATGCAACTTGAGCAACATCACAAAATTGAGGAAACAACACTGCTGCCAACGTAGTGAGATAATATAATTAAAATAATTTTTTCCTCTCTTTTCTTTTTCCCCTGAACTTCAATTTTGGTGGGTATTATGAACTCTAGCCCTGTTTATTTTCACTTTTACAAGGGGGGCTAGCCAAATTTGGCAACAGGTCAAAGTGGGAATTCAAAAATTTGAAGAATCCAATTCTGTTTTGGCGACAAGCAATGTCTAAATATGGCAAGTTTAGAGGTTTCTGGCTCAAAATATGGGAAATGTGGTGGAAAAAATCCTTTACATGGAAAAATACCCCGTAGGTGCATGTTGCGAGTCCAAATCCTTATACCCTAGCCTATACCCCCTTATAGGAACCAACAAAATTAAAGAACCGTCAATGTGGGTATGTGAAAAAAATCAATGAAATGCCAGGTGTGTGTGTGCGAAAAAATCAGAATCAAAGAACCGCCGGTTCCCAAAACCTCAAAGAATTGATGGGTTTCAAGAGAGAACTGGTGATGATTTGATTTTTCAGAAAAAAAGTGAGAAGCAGATGGGTATATATCAAAAATTGGGTACTCGACTTTTCATGACCATGGGTATATATTCAGTCTGGGTAGTTGTGAATTGCAGTTAGCAACATTAAAGAACCACCATGATACCCATTGGGGGGTTTGGTACAGTTTCTTATAATTGTCCAATACAATGTTGATGACCAATGTTGTGAGGGCATCCAATTTGTAGGGTTAAATTTGAAGGTTCAAGTCAAGATTCTTATGACCCATACCCTATTTGACACCCTTTTGTTGAAACCAACACAAGAACTGGACCATGAAACTAGTCTTTTGTTTAGACCCATAAATGGCATCAAAATCATGAAAATTCATTCTTGAACACAAGGTCACGATCTCTGGTTAAGAAAGTTATATTTTCTTAAGTTTATAATATTGGCTGAATTTTATATTTAATTATTCATTTTAATTAGTTGTTGAACTTTGCACCTACATAGATCCTTGTTTTAATGTGATGTAAAATTGTATACTGTTGCAATCTCCAACATTGGGGAATGACTAGTGTGTACATGAAATTGAAACTAGTTTTTGAACTAGGCTTCGAGGATCTTGAGCTTGAGAAAATGTGCTGCAACCATAACCAAAGGGTTTAGAAATTGAAAGAATCAAGCTCAAACCTTCACCCAAACAATCTCCAAATAAAGTTTACAATTTCAAATTTGAGATTGGAGGTTCTCTTGAAATGGAAAAATTCCACAACATTGGACTTCACCACCTATGGCATTCTTCATACTTGTGATAAGGATGTACAAATGATTTGAAATTGTGAACAAGATGACACCAATGTTTACTTATGAAATACAAAAACAACCATAACCATGTTTTGCATATGTGAGTACCTTGGCAACTTTGATATTAATTATATTATTTGTAAAAATGTTGAAATTTTTATTAAAATGTATTTTTTCAAAAATAAACTTTTGTGAAAGGGTTTAGGGTTTAGGGCTTTGCCAACCCTAAAAAGTCCACCCTTTTTAGGTTTGGCAAAATTTTGAAATAAATTAGGAATCTTCAAATTTAATGAATTATTTGACAAACATGTGTTGAAGCTACCCTTGTATTAAGGTAGCCTGTCTAAAAGGCTTCAAAGGCCGAGGTTGCTTAAGAAAAATACTAGGTCACCTAAAATAAAGCTTGGGTGATTTCATGAAAATTCTAGGCTACCCATAATGCAGGGTATCTAGTGCCTAGGTTGTTTTTTAAAGTATTTTTAAATGATCATCATGAATTCTAAAGTGGGTGAAGGAAAGACTCCATGAACAAACTCAAATATTAGGATTTTACGTAATAATGCCAAATTAAAGAAGCAATATGCACACTTTCATAAAAATATGATGTTTCATATTTGTTTCAATTCTAGTTTCTTATTTTCTTTCGTGAATTTTATTTTTGTTCTACTACATACATTCCCACTATCATATGGATGTTTCTAGGTACATGAAAATTTATAAAGACATTTCCAAATCTCTACAATTACACATTGCAACATTAGTATCCAAAGCCTTTTGCCAAACCTTGCCATGAAACATTCCATTTAAGCAAAATTGTCATTAGCAGTTGTGCATCAACAAGCCTTGTAGTCATACAAATTGTATTCAATTTCTTCTGTGTGCTCCAAGTTTGCCATGATTAAAATTAATGAAAAATCAAGGATAACCCTTTTTTTCTCTTCTTTTAGCTATCATTGAATCCCACAAACACTTGTAGCCTTTTATTTTCTTCTTTTAATCATTAATGAATCCCACAAAAAAACATTGGAACCTCTTGTTTTCTTCTTTTGGCCATTGTTGAATTTCGCAAATAAACATTGAAAGCTTCTAATTTTCATCTTTTGACCATCATCAATCTCACAAACAAACACCACAAACTTTTAACTCTTTTTTTTTGGCCATTGCCAAGTTGCACAAGCAAACATTACAAGCCTCCAATTTTGGCCATGGTCGAATCCCATGAAAAACACCTATAGTCTTTCTTCTCTTCTTCTAACCATCAATGAATCCCAGAAACAAATACAAGCACCCTCTAATTATGGCCATGACCAAATCCCACAAAAAAACACAAGCACCCCAATTTTTTGCCATTGCCAAAGCTCACAAAAAATCTCAAGCACCCCATATTTTGTCCATTGCACAAGCTCACACAAACTTACAGCTATTGAAGTTTTTGCAAGGGGAACACATTTTATGCCAATCATTTTGTAATCTATTTGAATGCTTTTGTAGGAGGAAAAATTTGCACCCTCCAGCTACTTATAATTTTTATAAAATAAATTCAAATTAGCATTGTCTACATCTATTGTAAGTAAAACTTTAAACCATTTCATGGGCATAATTTTTCAACTTTCTTCTTTTGTTTCTACCCATCAAGGTATATCTTTGAGGACCAACAATGAATGAACACAAAGGATGCATTTTTTGGGGGTGCTTAGTCTTATACATTTAAACCAAAACTGAGATATATACTTTTGAAAAAAAAACCTAGACCAAGAGTTAACTAATAATTAATTATTAGTTTTAGTTCAAGTTTTTAAAAAATAATACTAGAATTAGGTCTAGTTTTTAGAACCAAAAATAGAACTTATTTTTTTGGAAAACTAGACCTAAAGTCAAATTTTCAATTCCATTGATAAGTGGAATTGAAACTAAAACTACAATCGCTCTAGTTTATTTTTTAGAACCAAAACCAAAGGTTCCTCACAAAAGTAAAAGATTGCTTACCATTAGTTTAGACCTATTTCAATCTTTCTATTTATGAGATGGAAGTAATAAAAGCTTTTATAACAAGTTTGCAAGGTTGTGGATGACATCTATTGAAATATACCAAATGTATCAATAGTCCACTCGTTGACAATGAGCAATTGAAACTCAAATGTTTTGTGTACCCTCACATTTCGTGGAGGGGAAAGTCACACTAGCTAATGTATGTTGATGTCTTCCATATGGCACAAACTCATGCAAGTTGAGGATAGGAAACCTACCCAAGAAAATGGAACCTTTCATGCTTTTGAGAAAAGACCAAAACATGATAAGCCAATGTTTATCACACTTTCATAAAGCACTCCAATGTTTTTCTCCTTTTGTATTTGAAAGCATCTCCCTTTGCAGAGCATCCTTTCTTCAATTGAAGGGATCTTCCCGTTCACACATGGAGGGTGCTTCCACATTTGGAGATATGTTTGTACCACGTGTCATCATCAGAGGAAGTTAGATTGAAATGTAGTGTAGTGTGAAAGGAAGATTTTTATTGCCAATAGACAAGAACATTCACATGGAGAATGCAAGCAACCCTTGAAGGATTACAAAATATAACAAGGTCAAAAACCTTACCATGCTTTGCATGGAGGAATTCCCACTCCCAATGGGTGTGCTCTAATTTTAGGGCCTATGCATTAGGGACTACAATCCTCAAATTAGAAAAGGCTATGTAGAGTAGGCCTTTTCATATAATTAAAGCACTAAGAGAAATTTCCTAAGTATATTTGGAGGGCATATTATAATAAAAGGTGGGATATTACACTTGCTCCCTAAAAGAAGTTCATATGGACTTCTCTTCCTCTGATTAGTACCTTCACAAGGCAAATGGACTGGTCTTCTTGGGTGTAGTTCACCAAACCATAGTTGAATGACTGTCAAATATTCAGTGTGGTGTTCATTTTTACCCCCAAAAAAAGAAAAAAAGGAAAAAAAATCTTTTTTCCAAATTTAAAAAAATAAAAAATAGAAAAATATTTCCCAACAAAAAATTTTAAATAGAAAATTATATATATGATTCAATAATGTGAAAATAGTTGTTCAAAAGCGCAATTCTTTTTATTTTGGAACTTGTAGGTAATGTAATGTTCCCTGTGTTCTTCTGTAAAAGCGTCACTGTAAAATTTGGAATAAGTTTAATGCCCTCAGATTTTTTTTTATATTTATTTTTAATAAATCTGTTGGAGTCAGGGGTTTTCTTTTCAAATTGATGAAGTCGGTGCACTGGCGAGTATCCCCAGCGTTAAATGGCATTAAATGGCGATTGTCCTAAGTGGGTTGTAACATTTTCACAAAAGTGCTGCTACCAGTCAAGTGCCGACCTAGGAAGTGCCTAGATCGATCTAGATGTGGCTAATTTAATTATTTTTATTTCCGAAAATGATGAAAATTCCTAAAAACCACAAAATTTCTCTCTTTTTTTCCATTTACTCATTAAAAAAATATTCACAAAATTTTCCCCAAAAGAGGAGAAGAAAAAGAAAAAAGAAAAAAAAACTGGTTGCAGTCCATTACCTTATGCTTATTTATTAACTGAAAAGTCCATTGTTGCAAGGAGCACTTCATCTGAAAGGGGAAAAAGAATCCACAAAAAAAAAAAAAAATATATATATATATATATATATTGTCAAAAAACCTTCATGGATAGTCTATAGTAGTTATAAAATACAACCCCATTGAACCTATGCTATCCAGCATCTAAATAAATAATAAATAAACCAACAAGAACCCCCAAGAAAAAACCTCATTTTTAAGGAAAAAGGAAATTTTTATCCTTGCCCCTCCATCCCTAAACACTCCTTCAATCGCCTTTCAAAAAGGAAAACAAAAGACCCAATACAACTACCGTAGCCTAGGTTCAGTTTCCACATTGACAAAATGGATAATTATTATTTTTTAAAAAATGAATTGGATTTTAAATTTTGAAATTATATGTAATTTTTTCATCATCTATTATACTATTGTGGTATGAGTAGTGAAATTATTTAGAGTGTAGCCTATGATAATTATGATGATATTCAACATGTCAACTTCATATTTTCATTAAATTTCATTTCATTATTTTGAGGATTATTTAATGACAAAACTGACCCTCATGGTAAGGTATACGGTTCTCCTCTTTCCCTAAATTTCCACCTATAACCTTATCTCACCTCACTCCATCTCACCAAACTTTTGAAAGGAGTGTCATCCTTGCGCAGGGGCCATGCTAATCTTCTCTGTATCGTTCCAATTTTATCGGATGTTTGTGTAGGGGTCATGCTAGTCTTCTCTGTATTGTTCCAATTTTATCAGATGTCTCCGAAGAGACGAAAGGAGAGAAAACCTATAAGTACACTTGCAAGCTTATCCATTAAGTCTACTTTTGATTCTCCACCCCCTATACTCACAAAAAATGAGTTTTCACAATGCCTACGTGAGACAAAGCAAAGAAGGCGTCACAAACACGTTGGCCCTGCCAATAGATAAGATGTCGTACATCTACCTACTGTGTCCACACTCTGAACACCCAAAAAAACATCTGTTCCAATTTAAACAGTCTAAACACTTTCACCAAAGAAACCAGTTCACCTGATGTGAAACCAGTTTTAATAAGGTAAAACTTCCAAAAGTTGGATCAAATGCAATAGTCCCTGTCCCATGCTTGTTTGGTGGCTGTTTTGTCCAAAGTTTTTATTAAAGGAGCATGGGGCTACTACTATTGCTCCCTCCCCCCTATTGGTGATTTTTCACCAAATTTTTGAGCTGAGAGATTTGATTTCAACCTTTTCAAAAAAGGATTTTATTCAAAGAGATCTGATTGCACCAAATTTGCCAGATTCCAAGGCAAAAACTCAAAATCACCAAAAGCTTTATGGACCTTGCCTACCATGGCAAGGATTATTGTATTTAAATTCATTATAGAGTATAGTAGCTTAAGGGATTTTGGGCCCCTACATAATAATAGGTCAATTTTTATATGAGGATGTTTGAAAGATAATATTTTGGCTTGTGTTGAAAGTTGAGATTAGGTATAGAATTATAATATCTTGAAGGATTATGGTTTCTTTCAGATGATTTTTTTGAAGATTATATTTTTTGCATGTTGAAATATTTGAGTTTCCATAATTCTTCTTTTGCCTTAAGATACATTTTAATGTAAATGGCAACGCCACAGTGCGACACACTCCTTGTTATAATACTAGGTTCCAATAGGCAGCCAAAAATAATATAGTAATGACCCTTTATATTTTTGTACTTTCATATCTGGTTTATAGCCAAGTTGGACTAGAGTTAGTTCTAGATGAACAACACTTTGATCACATTATCCCACCCCAAAAAAAAGAAAAACAATAGTAACTAACTAGGTACCCATCACATTATACAATATGTTTCAACACTTCCTTTGAAGAAAGGCATATTTGGGAGACTGGTGCCATTTAGGGTTTAGGGTACTCATAGGCTAATGCACTCATAGAGGCTAATACACTCTGCAAGTGAAAATTGAATCCAAATCACTGCCTGAGGTAGATATAAAGTGTGCCAAAATCTACCAAAGGGGGGTCAAAAATTAAAAGGTTTAGGAAGGGTCAATGATTTTTTTTAATGTAGTTACTTAAATTGTCATTTATGAAAGAAAGGATCTTAAGGTAGGATAGATACTCTAGAATGAAATTCAATCCAATACGAACAAACTCAATAGTCTTTTTCCTTATCTCACAAGGACACTATGTCTTTTATGAAAATTGAAGGTCAATATTTTGAAATGTTCTGAAATATTATTGTGGTAGAGTTTATGAATTTTTCCATCTTTGAACCAAATTTCAATTTCACTAGTGTAGCCTTTGCTGTTGGCCCAAGTGTGAACTCATTTTTCCTTTCAAAATTGTTATTTATAATTTAATTTAATTTTTAATGACAAAAACTACTCAAATTTCACCTTCCAAGTTATGTTCTTTAAGTCCTACTCACAAATGGCTTCCAACAATACCAAGAGTGTGCTCAAATTCCTATAATTTAGTTTTGATTTAAATAAATTTTCAGTGTAATATTTGTTCAATATTCTATAATTTCTCCCATAAAGCTCGAAACATTATGAAACCAACTTGGTGCATCCCTATTCATTGAGGGCTTTCCAACAATATCAAGAGCATGACAAGAGGTGCTATGGTTTCTGAAATCTCATTGTGACAAATAAACAAACTGTTCTTCCTAAATAGATGTCACAACATAAAGCAAAACCAACGTTGTGCGATAATTGGAATGTAAACAAACTTATAAAATAAGATAAATGCAAATGATTTACACTTACGTAACACAATCCATTAAATTGATTTTGCATAATCTTTTGTATGATGATTCTTAGACAATTCGTAAAATAACTACCTCATTTTCAAGCCTATCATCTCACTTCTTTCCTAATAACTACTTTTTTTTCTTATTAAATATCCAAATAATTAACTCTTGCTTTTATAACTCTTTCACTCCTTTTCTCTACCCACCAAGAAGAATATGAAAAGCTAAATTAGCATGTGCATTTTCATGTTCATGATATATATATATTAATTCAAATTAAATTTGACATTGACATAAGTAACAATAAGCTATTGGAAAACATATGGGAACATAAAAAAAATAATTAAAAAAATTGATCATCATTAGTAATGTGTCACAACATGAAGCCCAAGTTCATTATACTTAGAGCATCTCCAACAACAACTATAAAACACCTTGAACAAAAATTTGGATGAAATACAACATTCAAATATGTGGATTCTATTAAAACAAACTTTAAGTTCCAAAACATGCACATCTTTTTAGGCCTTAAAATAATTCCATAATAACACAATAAATAAGCAATTAATAATGTTCACTATTTTAATTGGCCCAAGTGATGAAATGAAAAAACATGATAAACAAGAAATGATTGTTGTTCACTATTTTTTATTAATCACCATAATGATTGGCTTAGGTGGTGAGATATAAATTGTTTTTCATTTCATAGTATTTAGTTTTTCTTATTTATGAGTGAGGAGGGGGATGACTTTTGATTTACATTTTAAATGTGACAAATCTTGATTGATGCCCAAATTGAAGGTGTGGGTGGAAATGTTTTTATGCATGCACTTATGCCATGTATACATTTCCTTTCACATATACATGAACCAATGTAAATATTTTTTGGCTTTGTATAAGGTAGTATAAATGGCCACATTTTCAAGAGACTACAAACTATAAATGTGTTGCAAATTTTAAATGAAATGGGTTTTTCAAAAAAAAAAAGGTTGCCACATTTTTGACAAACTTTCAGTTTGGGGCTATTGTTTTATTAGCCTAAGACATTTTTTGGAAACACTTCACCATTTATGTTATCTTATTATATCCTAGGAATGATCACTAAGGTTACATATGTTGTACATAGATCACCACTATTACCACAATAGAAAAAGTGAAAAAAACCAAACAAAACAAAAACATTATGTTTTCATGTGTTGCACATATTTTCCCCTTACTTACATGATTTTACACAATTTTACATAATGTGTAACTATATTTATTTTACACCAACCTTTAATTGGAATTACACAACATTAAATGAACTTACACAATTAGACACAAAAACTTACACATTTGATGTTATGCACTTACACAACATGTATACCTTAAACCATAAATATACACGCACAACATTCATCATAACATATGATCATTTGTTAGTTTAGAGTCATCATCTTCACAATCACTAAGGTTGTAGGATTTGAAAATGTATCCTACACAAACACAAACATCCATCTCTTTATGCATCTTATGTTTACACACATGTTGGTAATATTTTAACTTTTCAAATTTCAAACTTTCATTTAAACATTATGAGATTTTATTTTGAATAGAGCTTTTTGAATCCACAACCAAATTTTCAACTTGCTACCTATCATTGAAAGTTAATTATTGAATAGCGGCCATCAATTGGATGGAAACTAGCTTATGTTCAACACTTTGTTAAAGTTTCTTTCTAATTATTACTTGGAGTGTTGATAGTACGGTCACAAAATTTAAGTGACCTAGAACTTATGTGCAAGGAGCATGTATTTTTCACAAAACCAACTTATAGCTATAATAAAATGCCTTACACATGTAACTTATGTAATTTTTTCTCCAAATGTTTGTTTGAAGGTGGCTTCATGTGTTGTAACTTATGACATGATTTGTATTCATGTAGAATTTTTTTAAATTAAATTGTTCAATTTGACATCCAAAAAATCATGAGTTTTAGAAGTAAAATGTAATGTGCGGCATATCAAATGTATGCAATTCACATTATTTTTTATGTGCATCAAACATTGATTATTTTTCAAATCTACTTTTGATGTAAACATTATTTTTTATGAACATGAATTAAAGCATCTGGAGGTAATTTATATCATGTCTTTTGTTATGGATGAAATTGATTGTTCAAAATGTTTATTGTTGGATATGCATTTCACAATCATGACTTTGTTTTTCTTCAAACAAACTTATTTGTTGAATGATTCCCAAATTTATCTCAATGAGAATTATAAGATTATGCACTTTGCATTCCCAAAACAAACTTGTTTCATGATAGTTTAAAAGGTTTGAACGTCCATATCATAAATTGTTAAATGGGTATTGGCCATTCATGGTTCAATTTAACAAGGCAAATTATGTCCTAATGAGAACCTTGACACATCATTGGCAAGTTTTTCGCACTTGCATTATAAAGAAAAACGTGATCAAAAGAATTTGGCATGTTTTACAAATAACTTTTATTCGCCTCAATTTTATTAAACATCAAAAAGGGGTATTTAGTGCAAATGGAGCCAAATTTCAATTCAAGACTAATCACATATTCATAGATATTTCACCGTGATTTGGATTCCCAAGAAGGAACTACTATATTGATGGTATACTTTGTAAGTTCCAATGGGAATGGGAACTTGGATTCCCAAGAAGAAACTACTATATTGATGGTATACTTTGTAAGTTCCAATGGGAATGGGAACTGTGTTGAAATGTCAAATTGCGGGGGACTTCCAAAATCTAAATGTCAACATTGGAACCTCATAATTTTTGGGAATGTAATTTAATACGACATACAAAACCATTTTCTTATCCCCATCATTGAAAACTTTCAAAATTGTGTTGTTTGCTAAAATCAAACGTGATTTTCCCCTTTAAATTGCCATTTTATATTCAAACTTTTTCAAAAATCATAAACATTGACAAATCATTTGAAGGGGGGAAGGGATGAGGGGGGGGGGGGGGGGGGGGTGGAGAAAAAAAACACCAAGCGCGGTTTTTTTTTTTTAAAAAAAAA
>Ga0116227_10007689_pt1 | contig 20858 bp, 18 predicted proteins | sample S1TSphgellanicum_FD_89693 | JGI IMG/M metagenome (GOLD analysis project Ga0116227, IMG submission 89693) | Host-associated microbial communities from peat moss isolated from Minnesota, USA - S1T2_Fb - Sphagnum magellanicum MG | ecosystem: Host-associated > Plants > Peat moss > Unclassified...
CGATCGCGGGCGGCGCGAGCGTTCTCGATCACTCCGCGTATCGGCGCGCGTTCGATGCTCGCGTCGCCGAACTCGGGCTGCGCTTCGGCCGGGATATCACGGTGACGGGCGTGCTGAGCGACGACGAGATCGTCGCGCTCTTGCGCGCCGCGCATGCGTTCGTGTTTCCATCCCTCGTCGAGGGCTTCGGTCTCGTGCTCTTGGAGGCACTCGCGTGCGGCACGCCCGTCGTCACGTCGGCAATCGCACCGTTCGACGAGTTCCTCACCTCCGAAGACGCGCAACTCGTCGATCCCCGCGATCCGAACGCGATCGCGAGCGCGATGCTGCATTCGCTCGAACCCGGCGTCGCCGAAGCGACGGCCATCCGCGGCCCCGCGCTCGCCCGACGGTTCGCGTGGTCCGCATCCGCGCGCGCGCACGTCGCCGCGTATCTCGCCGCGACGGATCGAGAGGTTGCAACCTGTGCCTGAAATCTATGTGATCGTGCGCTGGCCCGATAATTCGATCATGCACTGCTATTCGCCATCGCTCGTGATCCGCGAGTACCTCGAACTCGGCACGAGCTATTCGGTTCTCGATTTCCTGGAGCGAAGCCGAACGGCACTCTCGATCGCCTCCGACCGCGTACGAGAGAAATTCGGGACGCCTTGCGCGCTCGCCGCGCGTCAACTCGAGCAGATCGAAATCAAAGCGCGCGCGTTCGATCCGACCGGAGGCGTGGTTCATGTCGAGTCGTACCGGTAGTCGTCGATGACGAGCGAGACGCACTATCCCGTCATCATCGTCGGCGGAGGCCAGGCCGGCCTCGCGCTCAGCTATAGTCTCAAGCAGCGCAACATCGCCCACATCGTCTTCGAACGCGATCGCGTCGCAAGCGCATGGCGTTCGAGTCGTTGGGATTCGTTCTGCCTCGTGACGCCGAACTGGCAATGCACGTTGCCCGGCTTTCCCTATCGTGGTGACGATCCGCACGGGTTCATGCTCAAAGACGAGATCGTGCGCTATATCGAGGATTACGTCGCGTTCTTCGAGCCGCCGCTGCACGAGGGGGTCGAGGTGCGTCGTGTCGGACGGACGGCCGATGGCGAGCACTTCGCGGTCGAGACGTCGGCCGGTACGTTCACGGCGGAAAACGTCGTGGTCGCCGTCGGCGGGTATCATTCGGTCACGCTTCCGCGCATCGCGGAGCGGCTGCCGCGCACGATCGTTCAGATCCATTCGTCGCAATACAAGAACGCGCGCTCGCTACCCGATGGCGACGTCCTCGTGATCGGCACGGGGCAATCCGGCTGCCAAATCGCGGAGGATCTGCACATCGCGGGCCGCCGCGTGCACCTCTGCGTCGGAAGCGCGCCGCGCGTCGCGCGCCGATATCGCGGCAAAGACGTCGTCGAGTGGCTCGACGATCTCGGCTACTACGATCTCCCCGTGCACGAGCATCCGCTCAAAGAGGGCATTCGCGCGCGTTCGAACCACTACGTGACCGGACGCGACGGCGGGCGCGACATCGATCTGCGCAAGTCGGCGCTCGAAGGAATGCAACTCTACGGCCGGCTCCTCGATATCGACGGCAACCGGCTCACGTTCGCACGAGATCTCAAGACGAATCTCGACAACGCCGACGCCGTCTCGGAGAGTATCAAAGATACGATCGATCGGCACATCGAGCGAAGTGGCATCTCCGCACCGCTCGAAGCACGATACGTTCCCGTGTGGGAACCCGAGCGCGAGGTTACCGAACTCGACTACGTCGCGGCGAATATCTCGACGATCGTTTGGTCGACCGGCTTCGCTTCGAATTTTCGCTGGATCGAGCTTCCGGCATTCGATGGCAAGGGATACCCAACGCACGAGCGAGGCGTCACGAGCGTCGCCGGACTTTATTTTCTCGGCCTGCCGTGGCTCTACACGTGGGGCTCGGGACGCTTCAGCGGCATCGCCCGCGATGCGGAGTATCTCAGCGAGAATATCTCGCGCCGAACTAGATCGGCGACAGAATATGAATCGCGCGCGATGCGGTGAGGTCTTTGGTTTTCGCTGCGTACGCCGCCATGTGCGGTGCACGTCCGTGCGCCTTGAGGGCGTCGACGCTCGCCCACTTCTCGATTACGAGAAATGAATCGGGGCCGATCGGCGCCTGAAAGCTTCCGAAGCCTTCGGCATCGACGACGGCACCGTATTCGATGCAGCCGTCTTCGGCTCGCACGGCGGACACGTTCTCGCGGAACGCGGCGAGAATCTCATCTCGCTTGCCGGGATGCGCGGTAATGAATGCGACGACGTTGATCATCGTCGCCCGATTCTGCCCGCGAGTGCCCGAACCTACTCCGGCTGTTCGGGCACCTTGGCGCCGCTGCGGCGAGCCTCCGAGAGACCGATCGCGATCGCTTGCTTCGGATCCGTGACCTTCTTCCCGGAACCCCCGGAACGAAGCTTACCGGCCTTCATCTCTTCCATCGTCTTTTTGACGTTGGCACTCGCTTTAGGCCCGTAGCGTCGCGTCGTCTTCTTTTTCGCGGTCGCCTTCTTGGCGGTCGATTTCTTTGCGGTCTTCTTCGTCGACGTCTTCTTTGCGGCCATAACGCTCCTCTCGCAGTTCCCGGACGTATACCCCGGAAACTGCGAGTCGAACGCGGGCCTCAGTTAGAGTTCGAAGTGCATCAGGAGACTCGTCGTGCTCGGTCCGATCACGTTGCCGGCCGTGTAGCCGAGTTGCCCGTTGACGAGCGGCGTCGGGACGCCGCCGTAGATGTTGTACTGGAACGCAGAGTACGCGTTCGTCAGATTCGAAACCGCGAGTTGCAGATACGCATGTTTCGTGATCGGCTGCCGGAAGCTCGCGTTCATCACGCCGAACGCCGGGTTGTTATACGCGTTGTTCGGACCGTAGTACGTGAGGCCGAGCAGAAAGTACGCACGGCTACGGAACGTGTAGTTGATCTCGCCATAGCCGCCCGAATACGGGACGCGCGACGACGACATGCCGTTGTAGCCTTGACCCGACGTCTGGAAGTTCTCTCCCGGGAAGATGCCGAGATTCGCGGTGTCGGGGCCCGACGCCGTATTGTAGAATCCGGCCGGTAGATCGTACGCGTACGCGCGCTGCAGATACCCTTGCACGCGATACCCCATACCGACGAGCGGATCGTGATGGATCGCGAGCTCGACACCCTCGTAGCGCGAATGGCCGAGGTTTGCCGTCTGGGTCACGTAGAGCGGATACACTTGTCCCGGAGTCGCGCCGTACGGATTGTTCGGCGCCGCCGTGTACGTGCCGTCGAGTTCCGTCGTGGAGAGGAACTGATTGTGCAGCGTCGTCTGGTAGACGTCGGTCGAGAACACGACGCCGCTCACGCGCTGATCGAAGCCGAGATCGAATCCGAACGCGGTCTCCGGTGCGACGTCACCAGCATTTCCCGTCTCGGTGAAGCTCGTCGGCGGCGTACGGTCGGGTACCGGGCTCGACTGGTTCGTGAGCAATTGAATGTACGGTGGCGCGATCGAGAAACCGGTCGACGCGCGCACGGAGAGATCGCGATCGGGGCGCCAGCCGAGTGCGAGACGTGGCGCGTCGTAGGCGTGAGTCGACGACACGAACGACGCACCGTTGTCCTGCGTGTAGTGGTCCGTGTACGAGATCACGTAGTTGCTGAGCGTCGCCGTGGCGTTCGAAGGCAACTGGAACTGCCCGCGCGCCATGATCGTCTGGAAACTCTGCCCGGATCCCGGCTGCACCGTTACGTTATCTTCTTCCGCATTCGCGGGAGAGAATTGCGTATTCGCGGCGCTCTCGGTATGCACCGCATCGTACGAGAGGCTGTAGAGATTGTTGCCTCCCGGAAGATCGGCTTCGAGCGTATAGCCGTGCAACGTATCGTACGTGCGCGTGCCGAGATAGGAGTTGAGCAGCGTAACCGTTCCCTGTTGGCCATCGAAGAACGTCGGCGTCAAAGACTGCCCGAGCGGGACGCCGCCGTAGAGCGTTCCGGTGAAGGTTCCCGTTCCGGGCGTCGGACCGTAGCCGTATTCGAGATTCGAATCGGTATCGCTCGACGTATAGTAGCGTGCGTTGAACGTCACGGGTCCGACAGCGGTATGGAAGTCCGCCTGAAAGAGATTCGAATTGACTTGGAGCGCGCTCGGACCCTGATCGTTTTGGAAGACGGGAAATCCCGACGGGTACACGCTGCTGCTGTATCCCGCCGGCGGCCCGAAAAAGTAACTCGGGAACAGGAAGAGGCCGGCCGCGAAAGCCGAGCCGCGCAGTTGCGCGCCGAGATACGACACGGTGAGCGATGTCGAGGGCGTGAAGTTATAACGCAATTTCGCGAGTTCGTGCCGCGAGTTCGAGTACAGCGGCACTTGCGGGCAGCAGAGTAAGAGCGGTGCGGTGAGGTTCGACGCCGCCGCGAACGGCGACTTAACCGGAACGACGCTCGGGAAGCATGCACCCGCGGCCGCCGGGTTGCCGCACGCCGTCTGGCCGTTGATGATCGCGCCGTTGCTGAGGTTGAGCGGATCCTCGGGATCGTAGCCGCGATCGGGACCTTGCGTTCCGGCAGCCGCGTAGTCGAACGCGTAGCCGAGCTTGCCGTCATCTTCGGAACCGGTCGCACGGAGGTTCGCGTTTTGGCCACCGAACTGATCGATGCCGAGATCGAGTGCCTCGTGATCGACGCGCGTGGGTTCGAGCGTTCGGAAATTGATCGTTCCGCCGATCGCATAGTTGATGTTGGGAGCCGACGCGCCCGGGCCTTTGACGACTTCGACATCCTGTAACATGTACGGGCTGATGATCGCCGGATTGAACGTTCCGTAGACGCCGATCGAGATCGGATGGCCGTCGATCAGCGATGCCGTTTCATAGGGAAGCGCACCGCGAATCGACGGGATCCCGGTGACGAGCGGGCTCGCACCGTTGACGGCCGGATCGCCGACGAAGCCGGAGCCGACGCCGATCGAAACGCCGGGAAGCTGGTCGAGCGTTCGGTTTACGGTCAGTTGGCCTTGATCGATGAACGAGCTGCCACTAATTGTTGCGACGGCCGCCGTGGAGGTATTGATGCCGTTGCGTGCGCCGGTAGAAACGGAGACGCGCCCGATCTCACGGATCGACGAGAACTCCGCTGCGTTCAGTTGAACCGATGCGGTCGTTGCCGAACCCGCGATCACGATAACGTTGTCCTGAGAGACCGGCGTGAAGCCGGCTTTCGTGATCGAGATCCGATAGAGCCCCGGCGCGAGCGAGGCGAACGCGTACGCACCGGTCGCGTTCGACGACATCCGCGCGCTCGTCGGGCCCGCGATCACGATCTCGGTCCCAGAAATGGGATGACCTTGCGCGTCCGTAATCACGCCCGCGATCGAACCGGTCGTCGCCGGTGCCGTCGTCGAAGGCACGATCGTCGCATACGGCATCGGAGTTACGGCGACTGGCGGAGCCGGTGCCGGAGACGCGAGATCGGCAGCGGAGACGGGCCCCGCAGCGCAGGCAGCGACAAAGAACACGATCGCGAAAAAAACTTGCGTAGCAAGACGCACGAACCCAAAACTCAAGGAACGAACTTTCACAGAAAGAGAGACCGCGAACGAAACGTCCGTCGGAAGTTAGCAACGATAGTACGCGCCACGAAATGGCGTGTCTTTGGCCAAAACGCCAATCGTTCGCGACGGGACCCCGAATCGATGTTACGAACGGTGCCTCATGTCGTTACGTATTGCTTTTCTTGCTGCGACCTTAGTAGGACTACTCGCGAACGCGATACCGACGATTGCCGACGACGATACGGTGGCGATCACGAGCATGTTGATGCGGAGCGCGCAATACTGGAATCACGGCGACCTCGACGCATTTATGCGCAGTTACGAGAACGCTCCGACGACCGTCTACGTAAGTTCGAAGCGTGTGATTCACGGCTACGCAAATATTCGCGCGCACTATGCGGAACACTACGGCGTCGGCACGATGCCGGTGCTGAGCATTTCCGATATCGCGGTGCGTCCGCTCGGCGAACGCTACGCGGTGGTCGTCGCACATTGGCATCTCGCGATGCACGATGGCACGCACCCGACCGGGATCTTCACGCTCGTGCTCCATCGGACCGACGGCTGGCATATCATCACCGATCACTCCCCGTAGGTCGCGCGGCCACGCCGGCCGAGGCATCCGTGAGGCGAGTCGTTAAGCAACCCCGGTGAGTTCAGCAATCGACGGGATCGTGGCCAACGCCGCCGTGCACGAGGCGGATTTCGAAGGCATGCGGGCGGTCATTCCCACGAAGCATCTGACGATCGTCACCTGCATGGATTCACGGATCGATACGTTCCGGATCTTCGGCCTCGTCTCGGGCGAAGCGCACATCCTGCGCAATGCCGGTGGCCTCGCAACCGATGATATGTTGCGCTCACTCGTCCTCTCGCAGCGCCTCTTGCAAACGCGCGAGATCCTGCTCATGCACCACACCGATTGCGGGCTCCACGACACGGACGAGCGTAAGTTACTCGCGGAAATCGAAGCCGAGACGGGCGGGCAGCCGTCGTACGAATTCGGCTCGTTCACCGATGTGGATGCCGCCGTGCGTTCGGCGATCCTGCGCGTTCGCGAACATCCCTTTCTGCCGCACCGCGACCGCGTGCGCGGGTTCGTCTACGAAACGGAAACCGGCCACCTTCGTGAGGTCGTCGTCTAAGAGTTTCCTAGCGCTACGGCAAGCCGTTCTCGAGCGTCGCCCAATGAGCGGCGACGTAGCGTTCCACGACGCGCGACGTCAGGTATGCATTGTTTACGGCGATCGGAAACGTGCCGGCCGTAATGCCGGCGCGTAAGACCTCGATCGCCGTTTGACCCGCATGCGGACGATCGAAGTCGGAGCCGGCGCGCAACTCGAAGAAGCGATGATAGTCCACGCGCCCGACCGCGGCGAGCTTCTTCATCGTGCCCGCGTACCCGGTGTCTTCCATTGCGGTCATACAGTACGTTCCGGCGCCGTTCGTCCAATGCTTCATCCACGCGCGAGAGAAATTTCCGATGCGCGTGCCGACCCAGTACGTATCGCCGCCGAGTATGTCGCAGCGCTCCACGTGCGGTTTCGCGCGCGCGATCGCCTCGGAATACGGCGCACGGATCTTTGCGAGGAACGGCGGGTCATCGAGGGCGACGTTTTTCGTAAGCCCGTACGCGAAACGAGTCGCACGCGGATCGAGTTCGAAGACCTCGGTGCCGGTGCGCCAACCATCCTTACCGCACCACGTTCCCGTGAAGCATCCCTGTTGGAAACGCGCATCTGCAAACGACGCCGGTAGTTCGCGAGCATCCATCTCGTGCGCGATGTCGTAGTCCACGATCCACGTGGCCCAAGCCGCGGTACCGATCGTTCCCGTCTCCGGAGAAACGCCTCCGATGCCCGACACGATCACGTACGTGCGACGCAGATCGACGCCGGGATCGAGGCCGAGCGACAACAGCGACGCGACCGCATTCACCTTCCCCTCGCCGCTGATCAGCAGGCAGACCGTTCGCTCCGCGTTACAGCGCAGCGAGACGGCGGCCGCGGTGCGAACGCGGACGTTCAACCCCTCGCGTTCGACCCACGGCGCCGCCTCTTCGGTCGGCGCCGACACGCCGTCGTCGGCGAAAGCCACAACGACGAGCACACGCGGCGCGAGCGGGCCGGTCGCGGCACCCGCGGGCGCGACGAAGCTCGAGAATAGCGACAAGACGAGCGGCACGAGTGCGAGACGCAACGCGGGGACCTCACGGATCGAGTACGTCCGAATCCCATTCTCGCGTCCACGCGAGCCGCCGCCGTCACTTCGGTTGGGCCGCGAGCGCGAGGGTTGCCCGTCCGGCACAAGGAGACGCGTGCGCCTAATGCACAAAGGCGCACGCGCGTTCGAGCGTCGAGAGGAAGGCGATGCAAGCACGACGTCGTCCGGTCGTCCCGATCGATCCGGTGGAAGCGGTGCTCCCGCCCGGGCCGATGTTCGTTATCGCCCTGCAGCACGTGCTGGTCATGTACGCCGGCGCCGTCGCCGTGCCGCTGATCGTCGGCGGCGCGTTACACTTGCCGAAAGACGAGCTCGCGGGCCTGATCAGCGCCGATCTCTTCGCATGCGGCATCGCGACGCTGCTCCAGTGCATCGGTATCGGCGGCGTGGGAATCCGGCTGCCCGTCGTGATGGGCGTGACGTTCGCCGCGGTCGGCCCGATCGTCGCGCTCGCAAACGCGCAACATAGCCTCCCGGCGATTTACGGCGCGGTGATCGTCGCCGGGTTTTTCGTCATCGCGATCGCGCCGCTCTTCGGACGGCTGCTGCGCTTCTTTCCACCGCTCGTGACCGGAACGGTGATCGCAACGATCGGTATCACGCTGCTGCAAGTCGGCATAAATTGGGCCGGAGGCGGCGTGGGCGCGAAGAACTTCGGTTCCCCGGCGAACCTCGCGCTCGCCGCACTCGTGCTCGCGATCATCGTGCTCGCGAGCCGATTCTTGCGCGGATTCCTCGCCAGCATCGCCGTCTTGCTCGGGCTCGCGATCGGATTCGCGGTCGCGACGGCGCTCGGGCTCGTCGATTTCGCGGGCGTCGAGAGCGCGAGAGCGATCGACATCGTGCGCCCGTTTCGTTTCGGGCCACCGCAGTTCGATCTCGCCGCGATTCTCTCGCTCTGCATCGTGATGATCGTGACGATGGTCGAGTCCACCGGCATGTTCCTTGCGCTCGGCGACCTGTGCGGGCGTCCGGTCGATCGCCGCGCGCTCGTGCGCGGCTTGCGCGCCGACGGCGTGGGGGCCGTGATCGGCGGCTGCTTTAACCCGTTCGCGTACACGTCGTACTCGCAGAACATCGGACTCGTCGCGATGACGGGCGTGCGTAGTCGTTGGGCCGTTGCGGGAAGCGGCGCGCTCCTGATCGTGCTCGGCCTCTTCCCGAAACTCGCCACGATCGTCGCCTCCGTTCCGCCTGCGGTGCTCGGCGGCGCGGGAATCGCGATGTTCGGCATGGTCGCGGCAAACGGAATCCGCACGCTCGGCGAGGCACGGCTCGGCGAGAGGCACAACGCGCTCGTCGTTGCGATCAGTCTCGGCGTCGCGATGATTCCGCTCGTCGCGCCCGCGATGCTCGCATCGCTTCCAACGTGGCTCGCGCCGTTCGCGCGCAGCGGCATCACGCTCTCTGCCGTATCGGCGGTCGTTCTCAATCTGATCTTCAACGGCGCGCGCGAAGAAACGCCGACCGCGGCGTAGTTCGCTAGTCTTCGTCCTCGGGCGTGCGAAAGCGCTGGAGATCGGTGAGCGACGGACAGAAATAATACGCACCCGTCTGCGGCTCGCTGTAGTTCGTGAGCGCGTCGCGCGGGCCGCCGATGCCCGCCATTTGGTCGAGCATCTTCTGTAAGCGAATCTGTTCGCCCGCGAACCCGAGAAACAGGAGGCCGTGCTCCGTGACCGTGCCGTACGGCGAACTGCGGCGAAAGATCGGTTGTTCTTCGCCGTCGCGAACCCACTTCGTCCGCTCGACGTGCGAGTTTGCCGGCATCTCATCTTCTTCGAGTTCGAGGCTCTCGAGCTTCGTTCGCCCGATGATCTCCTCTTGCGTTCGTTCCGGGAGCGCGTTCCATGCGCTCGAGCGATGGCGCCAGCGTTGAAACAGCACGACGCTGCCACCGGCGCCCGGTAGACCGTCCGGCACGAGTGCCGCCTCGGGCGCCTCGAACATCGTCGGATTTTCCGTTCCGTCTTCGAAGCCGGTGAGATCGCGGCTGTGCTTGTACGACCAGCCCGTCGATTCACGAACGAGACGCGCGTACGGGGCGAGCGCGGCGACGGTCTCTTTCCCGAGGTCGAACACGATATCGTACGCGGCTGCGGAAAACCAGACGAACACGTCTGCTTGCGTTGAAGGCATCTCGTAGCCGCCCGGCCCGCGAAGCGGTTCGACGAAGCCGCGCACGTCGCTCGGAATCGCGTCGCCCGCGACCGAGCGCCAAAACTCGGGCCGATACCCGACAACGAGATTCGCGCCGCCGACGGTCGTATGCGGCGGACCGAGATCCGCAACCGCTACGACGAGATCGCGCGGATCCGTTCCATCGATGTGAGTGAACTCAAAATAACCGTGCGACGCATCTCCCAACGCGAAGATGCCCGGCTGCGGGATCGTCATAATGGCTGCGAAGTTTTCGACGCGCGATTCGGTTCCCGCGACGCACGTGAGCGTGCCATCACGTGCGTCGCGGAACCCTACCGCAGCTCTACTGCGATGTGAGCGTGAGCCCCGACGGATCGACCACGTACGAGCCCGGCCCGACGAGGTCGCTCGGATAGGCGCAGATGACGCTATCCGTCGGCCCGTAGATCACGACGAGATCCGGTTGCGCGCAATTCGTCTGCGTCAGATTATAGTTCTGTAGCAGTTGCGCACCCGGGCTCCCCGGGGCGACGCCGTACGAATAGTACGTCTGGTTCTGCGCCGAGATTTGGCCGTAGAAGAACGCCGATGCCGCGCCGAGGGCAAACGCTCCCCAGAAGCCGCCACCATAGTAACCGTAAGCCGGCGACCAGACGATCCCGTTATTCCAACCCCACGATGGGCGACCGTGATAGATCGGATTGTAGATGATCGTATGCGGCGGGCGCGGACGCGGATAGCCGTTCGGCGGCCGTGGCGGTCGCTGCGGATAACCACCCGGCGGGGGCCGCATGCCACCCGGAGGGCGTCCACCATTGCTCGGGGGGCGACCACCGTTGCCCGGAGGTTTGCCGCCGCTGCCCGGTTTCGGCGGGGGCTTCCCGCCATTGCCGGGCGGCTTACCACCGTTGCCGGGGTTCGGCGGAGGCTTGCCGCCGTTACCGGGGTTCGGCGGACGACCGCCACCATTACCGGGGTTTGGCGGACGACCGCCGCCGTTGCCGGGATTTGGCGGACGACCGCCGCCGTTGCCGGGATTTGGCGGAGGCTTTGCGGCGTTCGGAGGTGGGGCAGGACGAGTGAGCGCCGGGGGCGCCGGCGCGGGTTTGCTGTCGGCACCGAGATTAAATCCGCCCCCCGGTCGAGCGCCACCGCCGGCGGGACGAGCGCCACCACCACCCGCCGGACGAGCTCCGCCTCCACCGCCCGCTGGGCGCCCGCCACCACCGCCAGGACGCTGTTGCGCGATCGACGTGAGCGGCGCCGCCGCGATCGCGATCGCGAGAATCGTCGAGACGACCTTCACCGGAAATCCCCCGAGTCGATCGTGCCGTTCACGCTGATCGACGTACCGTGCTGGGTGTGCACCGAGAGCAGAATACTCCGCCCGGAAAGACGCTGCGATGAGAACGGCAGCGTTTGCGTGCGGTTCGTCAGATTCAAATACACGGTGCCCGATTCCAAGTTGATCGGACGCTCGGAACCGTTTTGACGAAGCAAGAAACGCGTCGGCAAACACATGACGATCGGGCCGCGATACGAACATGCATCGCGCTCGATCACCATCGTTCCCTTTTCATCCGCGGAGCGCACGTGCAGCGTCTTGCCCACGAACGTGATCAGCGCGCCGGGATACGTGCTCGTCGTTCCGTCGGAACGTTGGACGTTGACGACCCCGAACGCCGACGCATTCGCGGTCCCGAGGAGCGTCGCGGCCGTAGCTGCGAGTAAAGCGATTCGAACGTTCACGATCATCACTCCCGAATGAGATTCGCGGCGTTTTCGGCGAGGCCGCGCGACTTTCCGTGCGCTGGGACGCGCGACTACTGCGAGACGCTTGCCCTGGCGTTCAGCGCTTGCGATGCGACGGCTCCGAGCGCGCCGAGTTGCGCGCGCGCGAGCTGCGTGAGATGCGGGTTCTTCTCGCCGGCCTGCGTGTCGGCTGCGAGTTGCACGAGCGCGAGCCGCGCGAGCGCTCGTGCGTCGGAGGGCGTACCGGGATCCGGCGAAAGCCAAAGACCGGAGAGCAGTTGTGCGTAGCGCATCTGCAGGTTCCGGCGTACGACACCGGCCTTCGCGATCGAACCGTCGCGCAGATTGCCGAAGATCGACGCACGCGACCAATCGAAGAGATCCTCGAGCGACATCGTCGCGCCCGCTGGATATTTTAGTGCATAACTATCGAGACGATCGAGCGTGAGCGGCGCGTACATCTCGGAGATCGCGCGATCCTGATACTGTGCGGCGATCTGCGCGATCGAAAGATCGTGATGCGGCGAGGGATCGTACGCCCACGTTCCACCGCTGAACGACGACACTTCGGAATACGTCAAACGATTGAGGACGTTCGGATTGAAGTGCCACGCCGCGTCGGAGAACAGGCCCGTATCGAGCTGTTGCCACGCATGCACTTCGTCGGCGCGCGGAACGGGAGTGAGCGGCGGCGTGCTGTTCGGATCGCCGAGCTGGGCGCGCGAGAGGTACTCGCCGCCGATCGTATGTGCGGCCATCAGCGCGCAGCTGCCGTAAGCGCGCAGCGGCCGTCCGAAGGCGGCACGCGCCACGTCCCACGGTTCGCCGGGCGCGGGGAAACGCGCGTCGACCGCATTCATGAGCCCGCGCGCCATCTTCATCTGCACGTCGCACCACGCGAGCGGCTTGTCGGTGAGGTCGTCCTGTTGGACGCGCGGATCGATCGCGTGGCCGCCCGAGAAATCCACATCCTCGTCGGACGCGAAGCGGTACATCGGGTCTTCCCAACGCGATGCCCACTTGTTCAGCGTCGGCAGTTCGGCGCTCGGCGTGGTCGCACCGGGAATGTATCCATATCCGTAGCGGATCGCGTAGTAATCGTACGGCCCGAGCACCTGTTGCTCGTAATCGCCTTGCGGCGTTCCCTTCGGCCAAAGATTGATCGGCGCGTACTCCATCACCGACGTCGCGACGCCATACTTCTGCGTGAACGCTTTGCTCTGCAGATCCTTCGCGGTGTATGCCATCGAGCCGATGAAATTGTGCTGCAATCCGAGGTCGTGACCAGACTCGTGCAACACCGTCGCGAGAACTTCGTCCTGCACGAACGCGTCCCGTGCCTTCGCATCGTTCGGAAGACCGCGTGCCGGCGCGACGAAAAACCGATACGCCGTGCCCGCGAGACCCTCGACGGCGTCGACGTTGATTCCGACGTTCACTTCTTCGCCCGTGCGCGGGTCCGTCACGATCAGCGCCTCCGCGCCGTATTGCGGTTGGGCCGTGTCGACCCAACGCACCATGTTGTTGCGCATGTCGTCCGGATCGAAATCCGGGTCGGCCGGCTGATCGCGAACGTCGACCGCGTTCAGAATGCCAACGGCCGCGAGTGCCGCGTTCCACGAGAGCAACGCCTTCCGCACGGAATCGCGATACTCCACCGGCACGTCGTTGCTGAGCGTGAACACGAGTTGGTGCGTCGCGGCGGACGGCTGGCCCGGCGTCTTCGGCGCGAAGTTCCAACGCGAGAGATAGTAGACGTTGCGCTTGATGCCGACGTTGTCGCGGCTGAAGTCGAGCAGCGGCTGCTCGAAGTATCCGACGCGCGGGTCCGCGATGCGCGGCATGTAGTTGTCGTCGGGTGCGGCCACGATGTTGTAGGCCATATCGACTTCGAGGCTGCGCGCGTCGGGCGCGACGTCGATCATGTTCGGGTCGCCCGAGGCCCACGTTTGCGAGACGCGCAGCACGTCGTTTTGCGGAAAACCCTTCGCATCGGTGAAGTACGTGCGCGCCGGGTCGAGACGATAGCCGTGCGACGGATCCTTGATCTCACCGGAGAACACGGCCGCGTAGTCCGCGATATCGCCGAGAAACGCGCTCGCGGAAATCACGACGTCGCCGTTCGCGGCATTCTCCGCGACGATCGGTTCGACCGAGATCACCGATGCGGGCAGCGATTGCGTGACGCCGACCTGTTCGGGCGTGTTCGGCTTCGCGATCGCGATCGTATTCGGCCACCGCACGACGACGCGGTTGTCCTGACGCTCGAAATGCAAGATACGCGCCGGGGCAACGTACGGCTCACCCTGAGCCGGCCCGAATCCGCCGAGGCCGCTCTGCGGCACCGACGTCTCGATGAAGTCGCGTCCGAGCGCGTCTTTCGAGAGCACGAAGTAGATATCGCCCTGCTTGCGCACGAGCGGAATCAGGCCGGGGACAACGGTCGCATCCTTCACGAAGTCGTCGTACGACTTCGGTTTCCCAACCGGCGAATCGGCCGGGGCGGCCGGGGGCGCGGGGATCTTCGCGGCACTCGCGAGCGCGGGCGCCGACACGGCGAAGAGGACTGCCGTCATAAGAATCAAGCGTTTCACAACGCCGAGCGTTCGCTCAACAGGCGTCGCGTTCCGCCGGGAGGCGATTGCAGCGAGTGAGAAAGCAAGCGGCACGTCACCTTGCTTTTGGAAGGATCGTGTTTTCATGCGTCATCTCGCAGCCGTCGTCTCGCTGTGCGTCGCGACCCTCGCCTCCGCGATCCCCGCATCCGCCCAGCCGTATCAGGGCCCGGCGCCGGCGATGATGGGCGGGCGCCCGTTGCCCGCGATCTTCATCTATTCACAGGCCGGCCTGAGCGGCCGCGCGCGCCAACTCAAGGGCCCCGTCTACAACCTGCAGAGCGTTGGCTTCGCCGGTCGCGCTCGATCCGCGAGCGTCGTACGCGGACGCTGGCAGCTCTGCACCGGCATCGGCTATCAGGGCCGCTGCGTGACGCTCGTACCCGGCCTCTATCAACATCTGTATGGCACCGCAGGGCAGATCTGGTCCGCACGTCCGATCTAGCCAAAGGAGCGTTACGCCGACCCACGGAACCCGACCGTCCTAATCCGATAACGGCACGCAGTTCATTCCGTCGGTTCTTTTTTCGTTTCTTTGCAATCGCTCGATACAAAGCAGACTATGATACGAATTACGGCGCTCACGCTCTTGGTCGCGCTCGCTTGTGAGACGACTGCATCCGCGCAAAGCAACGCAGCCTCGGCGTGCGCGCCGATGGGTTCGCTTGCCGGCTCTGCTGCACCCGAGCCGGGAATGGTTCTCGTGCAGCAGATTTGCCAGGACGGGCAACGCGTCGATACGGCGACGGTTGCCGTCGGCATCGGGAGCGCCGCTGCCGTGCCGACCGCGATCAAATCCGGGCAAACGTTCGCGACCCCGGCGAGCTTCACGACGCCGCCCGGCGTCACGCTCGACACGCTCTCAGCGAACGGAAACGAGCAACGCATTTCTCCGAGCACGAGCGTGCTCTCGATCGTCAACAAGACCGGAGAGTTTTACGGAATCACGAGCGGCCATCTCGCGGCGACCGTAACGACGCAGCCGATCTTCTATTACGTTCAATCGCTCAAAGCCGTCTCGGCCTCGCCGGGTACGACGTTCGAGCTCGATGCGAAACCGACGGCCGTCACGTTCGGCGTCACGGCGGGAGCGCTGCGCACCTCACGACTCGTATCCGTCCACCTCGCCGCCGAAAATAAGACGATCGAGGGAATCCGCGAGACCGATACGATCGCGCCGGGCGCACTCGCGACGGTCGCGTACCAGGTGCCGTTCCCGGTTTTTAAGACGTTTACGAACGCGGCCGAAGCCGAGGCGTTCTTCACGAGCCAGTTGCACGACGCACAGTCGGGCGGCAACGAACCGCAGATCGAGAATGCGCTCGAAAATCTCGACCTCGTACAAGGCATAACGCAGGCGCGATGACGCCGGTCGGGCGCGCCCTCGCCGCAACTCTGCTCGCGTTCGCGCTTGCCGATTGCTCGGGCGGCGGAGCTGCGCCAGGCGCCACGACACCCTCGTCCGTCGCGGGATCGCTCGAGCTCCGCTTTCCGGCAACGGCGCCGGCGGCCTCGACGTCGGCATCGAAGATACGTCCGCAATTCTTATCGCCATCGACCGAGTCGGTTTCGATTGCGATAAGCGGCGTGGCGGCACCCATCATCGCGAACGTCGCCAACAATTCGCCCGACTGCACCACGACGGGCAACGGGCGCACGTGTACGATCGCGATCACGGCTCCGCCCGGCAACGTCACGTTCACGGTAACGCTCTACGACGGCGCGAACGGCACGGGGAAAAAACTTGGAACGGGAACGGCGACGCAAGCGATCGTTGCCGGAACACCTTATACCGTCGCCATCGGCGTGACGGGCATCGCGGGATCCGTTGCGATCACCGCCGGGCAGATCGCCTTCATTCCGGGGACGCCGAGTTCGACGACGGTCATCGTCGCCGTGAAAGACGCGGACGGTAATGCGATCTCCGGGACCTATGCGTCGGCAATCACGCTGACGACGAGCGATACGACGGGCGCGTTCACGTTTACGCCGGCCTCGGTCACATCGTCGACGCAAGCGATCACGCTGAAATACGACGGCGCGTTCCTCGCCACGCCGACCGTCACGCTCTCGGCAAGTGCGAGCGGACTTCCGTCCTCAAGCGTCACGCCGCAGCAACTCGCCGTCAGCCTTATCGGCGAATATGCGTTACCGGCGAATACGGGGCCGGGGTTTATTTCGGTCGGTGCCGATGGAGATCTCTATTTCAGCACGGCAACCGGAGTCGGCCGTTTCAATCGAACGACGCTCGCGTTTACGGCGTTCTCCGTTCCGTCGGGAGCGGGCGCCGGCGTCAGCCGCACGACACCGGGGTCGGATGGAAACGTCTACTTCACGGAATTCGAGACGAGCAACATCGGATCGGTAACGCCCGCCGGCGTCGTGACGGAATACACGGCCCCTACGGGATTCAGTCAGAATACGGGGATCACGACGGGCCCTGACGGGAACATTTGGTTTTCCGAAGCACGCGCGAATAACATCGCACGATTCACGATTCCGGGCCACGTCTTCACGGAGTTTCCCGTTCCGACCGGCGGAAGCAATCCGATCGGCATCGTGACGGGCCCCGATGGTGCGCTTTGGTTTTCCGAATTCTATCAAGCGAAGATCGGGCGCGTTACGACCGCTGGAGTGTTTACGGAGTATCCACTCTCGACGAATGCCGGTCCCAACATGATCTGCGTGGGTGCCGACGGCAATCTTTGGTTTACCGAAACCAACGTCGGCAAGATCGGGCGCATAACGCCGGCCGGCGTGGTCACCGAATTTACGCTACCTTCTGGTCCGACCAGCGTCCCCGTGCAGATCGCGCTCGGCCAAGATGGAAACGTGTGGTGGGTCGAGGCGAACACCGCGAACATCGGCCGCATCACGCCGGCGGGCGTCATCACCGAGTTCCCCACGCCGACGTTGGCAAGCAATCCGAACGGGATCGTCGCGGCACCCGACGGCGATCTGTACGTTACCGAAGTCGCCGCGAGCAAGATCGCGCGCTTCAACCCGAAGAATCCGTGATTCGCCGAATCGTGTTCGGGCTCGCGTGCTCGGTGGCCCTAACCGCTACCGTTTCGCAAGCGGCGTCTCTGCCGTTGCAACACCTCGCGCCGGCCGACATGTACTTCGGACGCATGAAGCTCAGCTTCATCGGCATCAACAATACGTTTCAACATGCCGCGATCGAAGCGGGGCCGCACACCACGTCGTCGAGTATCGCGAACAAGATCGACTTCGCGATGGAGTCGCTTAACGAGTGGCAGGGCCGGTATCCGCGCGACCCGCATCTCGCTCGGTCGTACTTTCTCGGCGAACTAACGCTCAAGAAAATCTGGGTCAAGAGATATCAGGACAAGGCCTGGGCGTACATGCAACAACTGGTGACGGCTTATCCGACGACGTTCTTCGGGAAAACCGTTAAGACCGAACTCGGGATCGGCTTCACGCAACACTACTACGCGGAGCCGGTGCCCTGCACGACGGAGCCGCCTCCGCCCACGAGCGGGGAGCCGACGATCACGAGCAACGGGAAGTACACGATCAGCATCGAGCCCGTGCCATGCAAACCCGTCGAACCGACCGCCGAGCCGTTGATGACACCTGCGAGCGAATTGAGCCCGATTCCCACAAGCAAACCGAGCCCGATTCCCACGACGTCGCCAAGCGCGATCTAGCCGGGTTTCGGTGCTTCCAGATCGGCCTCGCCGTTTAGCGGACGAAAGAGCGATCCCGCGGCGTCATCGCCGCTTTCGCGCTTCGTCACACCCAGTTGGCGAAGCAGCCAGTTCGCAATCGCACGCAACCGAAGCACGCGATGGCGCGGTTTGCCGCCGCGCGAAAGTTCGTGACCGTCGCCTACGAAACGCACGAACTCTGCTTCGCATTTGCCGAGCATGCGCAGGATATTGAACAACTGCTCGCCCTGATCGATCGGGCAACGGAAGTCGCGCTCGCTATGCATGACCAGAAGCGGAGCGGTGATGCGCTCGGCGGCACGAATTGCCGAGCGTTCGAAGAGCTCGCGCATACCGGCTGAGGTCGCATCGAAGCCGAGTTCGGCTTCGAGAAAAAACCCGATATCCGTCGCGCCCGTGAAGCTCACGAAGTCGTTGCACGCTCGCATCGAGATGCCGGTTGCGAATCGATCGCTATGACCGAGCAACCACGTCGTCATGAAACCGCCGTACGATCCGCCGACCGCCGCGACGCGCGCCGAGTCGAACGACCCGGTCGCAAGCGCGGCGTCGAGAATCGAAAGCACGTCCGACGCGTCGAGGCCGCCCCAGTCGCCGGTGATGGCGTTTGCAAACGCTTGTCCGTAGCCGGCGCCGCCGCGCGGATTACCGTACGCCACACCGAAGCCCTGGCTCGCCAACACTTGAAACTCGAGAAAGAACGTCGCACCGTACGTCGCATGCGGTCCGCCGTGAATCTCGAGCACGAGCGGAGCAGACGTGCTCGGCGTTAGCGGTGCGATCAGCCAGGCGTCGATCGCGGTGCCGTCGGCTGCGGTCACCGGCAACCGTTGAGGCTCGACGAGAGCTTTGTCGGCAAGCCACGCGTTGCAGTCGACGAGAAGATTTTCACCCGCCGGCGTTACGAGCGCGATCGCGCTTGGAACGAGCGGCGTGGAGTAAACGATCGCGATCGCGTCGCCGCTCGCGGCGAAGCCGTAGATTTCACGCTCGCCGCCGGCGACGATCGTTACGTTACCGGTTTCGAGATCGAATGCGCGCACGGACGTCGTACCGCCGTCGGTTACGAGCGCGAGGATTCTCGAATCGTTCTGCCAGAACGGCGGCGCGCCGCCGCCCGAGCGAAGATCGCCACCAACGGTATCCGCAACCGGCCGATCGAGCTCGGCGCTGAGCGACCGACAGCCCGATCCATCGACGTTCGCGACGAGCAGCTCGCTATGATAGCGTGAGTCGTTGCCGTGCCGATGGCCGAACCACGCGATCTGCGTGCCGTCGGGCGAAAACGCGAGCGCCCCGACGGAGCCGTCGCCGCCGCTCACACGTCGCGCGATACCGCCCTCGAACTCGATCGACGCGACCTCGCCGAGCATCGACGATTCCGCGGCGCCCGCGCGGGTGAACGCGATCGTCTTCCCATCCGGCGACCACACGGCATTGCCCGCATCGGCATCGCCCGCCGTCAGCAGGCGAGTCGAGCCCGTCGCAACGTCGAGCACGTAGAGTTGCGTGCGCCGACCGTCGAGCAGACCGTCAGCGTCGGTCTTATACGGCAACGCGCGGATATGTCGCGCGCCGGATGCTTCGTCGAGGTAGATGTGCGCGGTGCCCGCATCAAACGGAGCGTGTGCCGTATATGCGATGTGCGTGCCACTCGGCGACCACGCGAGCGACGATACGCCGCGAATCGACTCGCCGACGGCACGGGCTTCGCCTCCGCCGAGCGGCATGATGTGAATGCGAGCGCTCCCGCCAACGTCGCGCACGAAGGCGAGCCGTTCGCACGCCGCATCGATGCGCGGCATCCGGTCGTTCTCGCCGCTCGTGAACGGCTCGGGATCAGCGCCGGCTGGCACACGCCAGAGCGCTCCGGAGACGCGATCGCCCGCGACGTCGAAGTGGGTCCTGCGATAGATCACGCAAGCCGCGTCCGGTGCGATCTGCGGATCCGCGGCGACGACGATCCGAAGGAGATCGCTCGGAACGATCGGCTCCAGCATGAGGCTACCCACCGGCGCCGGGAGATCCGGATTGCCGACGGCGGCCATCGTCGCCAGTCGTACCGTCTGCGGGGTCGATACGCGCGAGCAGCGCCGCGAATCCATCGACGATCGCGGTCTGAATGGAGGCGAGCGCGTCTCGTATGTCCTGCTCGCTTCTGGTCGCATTCCGCGAGAGCGTTTCGAGCGCTACGCCGGCTGCGGCCGCGAGTTCTTCGATCGCACGGGACTCGTCGGGAGCGAACGATTCACCCGTGCGTTTCGGACCCAGGACGAGAACGCCGCGGAGCCGACCGCCGGCAACCATCGGATAGGCAAACTCCCCGGCGAATTCCGTTGCAAGTCGATGTAAATCGATCGGGCGATGTGACGCGTGCAATGCCAGAACCGCGGGATCGTTTTCCGAAACCTCACCGTAGCGACCCATGCCATCGGCTAGCGCGACGGTCACGCTCGATACGCCGACGTGTCTCCGCAAAACGTCTCTCGTACGCTCGACCACGAGATCGACGTCCGTCATATAGCCGACTTCGCGAGCGAAACTTCGCAGCGCCTCTTCGTCCTCGTGGCGTTTGCGAAAGAAGACGCGATCGAGAAACGCTTCGACGCGTTTATGAAGATAGTTGATCGATAGGCCGATCGCGAGCGCGGCGCCGGCATCGAGGATTAAGTTGGTCGTGCGGTTCGCCGAGTGCAGCCAATTCCCGATCGCCCATTCCGCCAAGAGGAACGTCACGACCACGATGATCGAGACGCCCGAAAAGACCGCGACACGATTGATAACGAAACCGATGTCGAGTAACCGCCGATTGAACAGCGCGTACGTCATCCCGAGCGGCGCGATAATCGACGCGGCATTCCAGATCTGATACGAGATGATGAGCGCG
>Ga0116227_10007690_pt1 | contig 20858 bp, 21 predicted proteins | sample S1TSphgellanicum_FD_89693 | JGI IMG/M metagenome (GOLD analysis project Ga0116227, IMG submission 89693) | Host-associated microbial communities from peat moss isolated from Minnesota, USA - S1T2_Fb - Sphagnum magellanicum MG | ecosystem: Host-associated > Plants > Peat moss > Unclassified...
GACCACCCATGCCTCACCCGATCCGACCCCTCCACGACCGACGCTGCCACCTCACCCCTGGCCCGAGACGCCGTGGAACGGTCACTTCGACGGGCCGGAGCTGCCCGGCGCCTTCCAATGGCTGCGCAGCCCGATGCCCGAGCGGCTTTGGAGCCTGACCGAAAGGCCGGGCTGGCTAAGGCTGTTCGGCAGGGAATCCATCTCGAGCCATTTCGAACAGGCGCTGATCGCACGGCGCTTCGAGCATTGGCATTTTACCGCCACCACCCGTCTCGATTTCAACCCTGTCCATTTCCAGCAGGGCGCCGGGCTGGTGTGCTATTACAACAGCACCAAGTTCTACTATTTCACCCTGTCATGCGACGAGGGCAGGCGCTGCCTGCGCCTGCTCTCCGCAATCCCGGCGAAAGGCGCGCGCGATGAGCTGGTGTGCGACGCCGTTCCCGATGGCGATATTGACATGCGCGCCCATGTGGACGGCCCATCGCTGCGTTTCGGCTGGCGTTCTGCGGATATGCCGGACTGGCAATGGATCGACCATGAACTCGATGTCAGCGTTCTGTCCGACGAGGTATCGCTGCAGGGGCTTCCCAATTTCACGGGAGCCTTTGTCGGGGTCGCCTGTCAGGATGTCTCGGGCGGAGGCTTACCGGCGGATTTCGCTTTCTTCCATTACGCGCCGCAAGACTATGCTCAGGGATGATCCTCGGCAGCAATGGCGGCGGTGGAATCGCGGTAGATGATGCCGTGTTCCAGCACGATATCCGCCCCGGCACCGGTCTGTTCTGTCCCCAGCGCGGTCTGGCGCGCCACATAGGCAAGCGCTTCGGAAGCCAGGCGGCGCAATGGCTGATGCACCGTGGTCAGCATCGGCCAAAGCGTCACGGCCGCCGAACTGTCATCGAAACCCACCACGGTCAGCGCGCCGGGCACATCGATCTGGCGGCGATGCGCGACCGACACCACGGCAGCAGCCATATCATCATTGCTGGCGAAGATCGCGGTGGGAGGCCGCAGGGAATCGAGAAGCTGCTCTCCGGCCGCAAGCCCGGAGCGATAGCTGAAGTCGCCCTGCACCACCTGAACCTCAACCTCGCCGATTTCGCGCACGGCGGCGTAAAAGCCGGCCATGCGTTCGGCGCTGGCTCTCTGATCGGGGTTGCCCAGCACGAAGCCCAGCCGACGATGGCCAAGGTCCAGCAGGTGACGCGCCATTTCATAGGCGGCACGGTGGTTGTCGATGCGCACGCATTGGGCATCATCGACACCATAGGCGCCCAACACGGCCATGGGCAGCCCAAGCGGCCGCAGGACATTGAGAACCTTGCGCGATTCCCCCAGCGGAGGCGCCAGAATAAAGCCCGACAGGCCGGAATCGGCGAAATCCTCCAACTCCGCCTTGGTTGGCGGATGGCCATTTTCTCCCTTCAGCAAAGCCAGCCGCGCGCCATGGATCGAGGCTTCCTCGAACATGCCGGTCAGCATTTCGCTCATAAACGCGGCGCTCGGATTGGAATAGATGATGCCGATCTGAAGCTGGGTGGAGGTCACCAGACTGCGCGCGGCGGCATTGGGCGTGTAGGCGAGATCACGAATGACGCTTTTGACCATCTCGCGGGTTTCGTCGCTCACGCCGCTTCGCCCATTGATGACCCGCGACACGGTCATCGCCGAGACGCCCGCCACAAGAGCAACGTCATTCATTGTAGCGCCGCCTTTGGGCCGGTCGGACTTCACCATGCTTCTCTATTCCCATCGCTTTGGCGCCCAATCTTATTCCCTGTCAGGAATTCCCGGCAACGACAAGAGAACTCGCAACAAGGAATGCGCATCCGCGCCGACAAACATCGAACACCATCCTTCACGCGTCTCGAAGTTGACATCATCAGCAAATCAACCTTGCATTACTCCAACAAATAGTCGTACTGGTAGCGCAATCATATAAGGCTGCAGTCAGTATGAACTGACGGCCAAACCGAGGAGAGTGTGCCCATGAAAATCGCACTTGCTGTTCTTCTGGCGGCTGCAGTGGCAAATGTCCCTGCCACCGCGCAAACCGCACCAGCCATCGCCGAGGATTTCAAGCCATCGTCCCTCAACCAGCCGGGGCAGCAATATCCTCAGGTGAACTCTCAGGGCTATGTGCGCTTTCGCATTGCCGCCCCCGATGCCAAGGCCGTCAAGGTCAGCCTGGGTCTGGGCGGGCGCGGCGGCACCACGCTCAACAAGGCGGCTGACGGGGCCTGGACCGGCACGTCGGAAGGCCCGCTCGATGAGGGCTTTCACTATTACCATCTGACGGTCGACGGCGGCACCTTCAACGATCCGGGCACGCTGAATTTCTATGGCTCGACGCGCTGGGAAAGCGGCATCGAAATCCCCGCCCATGATGCCGATTTCTATGCCCTCAAGGACGTGCCTCATGGCCAGGTATCGCAGATCCTGTTCCCCTCGCCCAGCACGGGGAGCCAGCGCCGGGCCTATGTCTACACGCCGCCCGCCTATGGCGACCATGCGCAGGAGCGCTATCCGGTGCTCTATCTCCAGCACGGCTGGGGCGAGGATGAAACGGCCTGGGCCAATCAGGGCCATGCCAATCTCATCATGGACAATCTGATCGCGGCGGGCAAAGCGCGGCCTTTCATCATCGTGATGACCTATGGCATGACCAACGATGTGCGCCCCGGCAGCCCCGGCGGGCTCTCCAGCTTCGATATCAAGCCCTTCCAGACGGTGCTGCTCGACGAGCTGATCCCCTATGTCGACAGCCATTTCCGCACCTTGAAGGATCAACCGCACCGGGCGATGGCGGGCCTGTCCATGGGCGGGTTCGAAACCAAGCTGATCGCTCCCAAACACCTCGACACATTCGCCTATATCGGCCTGCTGAGCGGTGGCACGGTATCGCTTGACGATGTGAAGTCGTTTCCCGGTTACCGGGAGAAGGTCAAGCTTACCTTCGTGAGTTACGGCAGCCGCGAGCTTGACCCCGGTCGCGCCACGCCGCCGGGCATGCCCAGAGCCGACCCGCGCGCCAATGCGCAACAGATCAAGAGCGCGGGTGTGCCCAGCGTGTTCTATGTGTCGCCCGATACCGGCCATGAATTCATGACATGGCGGCGCAGCCTGAAGGAAATGGCACCCCTGCTCTTTAGGGACTAGCTGATAACCGTCGATGCCTGTCATCCGGTAAGGGCCGGGAAAGCCCGCCGGTGCCGGTTGTCTCAACGAAAGTCTGTCGCCGTCGGCCACGGAACACACCGAGGGCCCGGATCGGAGCGGGAGAGGATATGATGAAGCCACGTTACCCGGCCCATGCTCTTGGGGCCTTGCTGCTCATGAGCATGGCCATACCCGTAGGCGCCCAGGTTGCCACGCAGGCGCCTGCTCCCATGGCGAATGCCGCGCCGACCCGCGTCGAGCACATCACCGTGCACGGCAAGGCGCTCGAAGGCGCGCTGGAGGGCGACTCCGCCGATCGCGAGGTCATCGTCGTGCTGCCGCCCGGCTATGACCGATTCCGCAGCCGCCGCTATCCGGTGGTCTATGCCCTGCACGGCTATTCCATCGGCGCTGCGCAGTGGACCAACGAAATTCATGTGCCCCAGGTGATCGAAACCGCCTTTGCCAAGGGCGCGCGCGACATGATTTTCGTCTTCCCGGACAGCAAGACGGCCCACAATGGCTCGATGTATGCTGGCTCGCCAACCACCGGCGATTATGAAACCTTCATCGCCCATGATCTGGTGGCTTGGGTCGATGCGCATTACCGCACCTTGCCCGACCGGCGCAGCCGGGGCCTCATCGGCCATTCCATGGGGGGCTATGGCGCCAGCCGCATCGGCATGAAGCACCCGGATGTCTTTGGCGCGCTCTATCTGATGAGCCCCTGCTGCCTCTCGGCCCGCACCAGCGCCGGGCTCACCCCGGAGGCGCTGGCCGCCTATGCCGCCATGACCTCGCCCGCCGATTCCGCCAGGCTCGACTGGGGGCAGCGCACCACGCTGGCCGCCGCCGCTGCATGGTCGCCCAACCCCAAAAACCCGCCGCTCTATCTGGACCTGCCCGTGAAGGACGGCCAAATTCAAAGCGACGTGCTGGCCAAATGGGCCGCCAATGCACCCCTGTCCTTTGTCGACCAATATATTGGCAATCTGCGCCGCTATGCCGCGATTTCCATCGACGTCGGCGATCAGGACGGGCTCAAGGTGGACGCCGGCAAGCTGCATGACGTGCTCGACAGCTATCAGGTTCCCAACCATTTCGAGATCTACCCCGGCACGCATACCAGCCGCGTGGCCTTCCGTTTTCAGGATCAGGTCGTGCCCTTCTTCAGCCAGCATCTGATTTTCGAGGCCCACAAATGAGCAAACGCATCGCCACCCTCGCCGCCATGGCCTCGGCCTTTCTTGCGCAGACCGCGCTGGCCGGAAGTGATCCTCTGGCCGCGACGGGGCAATGGAGCGTCAACGCAAGGGGCAGCGCCCCCCTGCCGCCGATGGGGTGGAACAGTTGGAACGCCTTCAACAGCGATGTGGATGAGGAAAAAGTCATGGCCTCGGCGCAGGCGCTGGTGGACAGTGGGCTGGCGGCGAAGGGCTATCGCTATGTCGACATCGACGATGGCTGGTGGTTGCAGCGGCGCATGCCTGACGGGCGGCTGCTGATCCGTACCGCCAATTTTCCATCGGCCCTCACGCCCGACGGCGGCACCAGCTTTCGCCCGCTGACCGACCGGCTGCACGCCATGGGGCTGAAGGCGGGCATCTATTCCGATATCGGACGCAACACTTGCGGGCAGGCCTTCACCTCCACCTTCGCCAACCAGCCGCAGGGCACGGTGGCCGAACGCGAGGTGGGTCTTTATGGCCATGCCGGGCAGGATATCGCCCTGTTGATGGGCGACTGGAACTTCGACCTCATCAAGGTCGATGGCTGCGGCATTCGCGCAATGGGGCCGGACAATCCGACTGTCAAATCAGGTCAGTATCGCGCGCTGGCTCCGCTGGTCGATTTTGACACGCTACCGCGCACTGACATCGCAGCCTCGCGCGCGCTCTATCAGGAGGTGGCGCAGGCGCTCGCCAAGACAAGGCCGGACAACAGCTATGTCTTCTCGATCTGCCTGTGGGGCGCGGCGGATGTGCGCAGTTGGGCCAAACAGGTCGGAAACATGTCGCGCACCAGCGAGGATATCTCGCCCAATTGGGAGCGCATGCTGCACAATTTCGATTCCTCCGTGCGGCGGGAGCTTTATGCCCACCCCGGCTCGTGGAACGATCCCGACATGCTCTATGTGGGCACCGGCGCCTTTGACATGGGCCATCCGGTCGAGGCACGCTCGCATATGGCGCTGTGGGCGATGCTGAACGCGCCGCTGATCATCGGCTATGATCTACGCAAGATGACCCCGGCGCTGCTCGATGTTCTGGGCAATCCGCGCCTGATCGCGCTCAATCAGGATGCGGCGGGCAATCAGGCCGTGCTGGCCTATGATAGCGATACGGTGCAGATTCTGGTCAAGACGTTGGGCGATGGCGAAGAGAAGGCGGTGGCCATTTTCAACCGCACGAACGCCCCCGTCGATGCCGTGCTGACCGCCGCGCAGCTCAAGATGCTGGGCGATGCCGACATCACGCTGACCGATCTGTGGAGCGGCATCACCACCCATGTCAAAGGCGAACAAAAGCTGCAATTGTCCCCGCATGAAACTCTGATCTATCGCGCCAAAGGCGCGCGGGCACATCCGGAAGGCCTGTATCTGTCCGAGCAGCCCGGCCACGTCAATCCGGCGGTGGACGGTGTGGTGGAGCCCGAGGCGGACCCGCTGATCCATCGCGGCACGATTCCATGGTCCAGCACGCGCGGCGGCGGCCAGCATCCGCAATATGGCGGCTGGGGCGGCGCCAGGGCCGATGCCACGCCCTATGGCCAAGGGCTGAAGGTGGGCGGGAAGCCCTTCGCCACGGGCATTGGCGTGTTGGCCAATTCACGGATCGAGGTCCGCAATGCCGGTTTCCGCCGCTTCTCGGCGCTGGTGGGAATGGACGATTCCGCACGCACGCGCGACACGCCCATGACCTTCGCGGTCTATGGCGACGGGCGCCTGCTGGCGCGCAGCAAGCCCCTGCCCTTCGGCGCGGCGCCCTTTCGGTTGGAGGCCAACATCAGCGGCATGAAGATTGTCGAACTGGTGGTCAGTGGCCGGAAGGGGGAGCGTTACCCTGCCGTCGCAACATGGGGCGAGGCTGTGATGGACAAATGAGACATTCCTCAGTCTGAAGAAGAAAGCTCTGCCCTTCGCCTATTCATAGCAGTGCTCTTAGGGGAGCGAAGCGCCACTCATCCTTGGCAACGAAACATTCTTGATCGCACTGGGGTCTACGAAGCAGGATCGCCAGGCACGACAAGCTCCAGTTCGGCAGAGGGCAGAGCAAAAAACATCTTTAGCTGCCGCTCCGGTCCCCACAACAAATTCGCCTCAGGTCGGCTGGCGGAATCCGCCAGATCGTCCTAAAATTTCATGGCAAATTCAAAACGGGTATAACGCGCGCTGTCACGCCCCGGCGTCCACTTCGTGCGGTCCAAAGACATGGATTATGTTGCCTTCGGGGTCGCAGATCATGATCGAGTGCCGATCCGGGGTCAGCGTCATGTTGTCCCAAAGGTTTCCACCTCGTGCTTGCGCAGTTGCTGTCCCAGTGCGGCAAGGTCTCCGGTTTCAAGCACCAGCGCCTTCCAGCCCAGGACATCAAGATGAAGCGGCGGGGCCGTGCGATCGACGGGCCGATGGTCGCCCTTGGCGCGACTGACCAGTTCGAGCCGGAACCCCTCGCCATCCAGCATCACATAGGCAGCGCCGACGCCTTCAAAGCGGCCCTGCTCCGCGATCCGCAGGCCCAGCACATCGCGGTACCAATCCACCATTGCGGGCAGATCGGCGACCGCCAGTGCCATAGTGTTGAGACGAAGGGTGAAGCCGGGTTTCGGCGATGCCAGATCAGTCATGGGCATGGTCCATCAGGAAAGGAGGCCGGCCGTCTTGCACAAGACGACCGGCGATTGAACGATCGGTTCAGATGTTCTGGGGGAAGAGCGCGCGGCGCGTTTCCTCGTCGAATTCCGCCTTCAGGGTGAGGCCGTCTTTCAGGGCATAGGTGCGGGCGGCAGCCGGACGGGCACTGATCTCGTCATGCAGGCGCTTGACGTTGGGATAGGGTGCCAGAGCATTCTCGCCCAGGATGTAGCCTGCGGCATTGGCCCATCCCCACAGCGCGATATCAGCGATGCTGTAGTCGTCGCCGGCGAGATAGCGGTTGTTTGCCAGCCGCTCGTCCAGCACGCGGTAGTGGCGCTCGACTTCCTTCAGATAGCGGTTGCGGGCATAATCGATGGCTTCGGGCGCATGGTGCAGGAAGTGCACCGCCTGCCCCGAGAAGGGCGACAGGCCAGTGCCCACAAACATCAGCCATGACAGCGCCTGAGCGCGGGCCGCAACGTCGGTGGGCAGGAAGCGGCCGGTCTTTTCCGCGAGATAGAGCAGGATCGCCTGGCTGTCGAAGACAGTGGCATCGCCATCAACCAGCGCGGGCACCTTGGCATTGGGATTGATGGCGCGGAACGCATCGAGGTGCTGCTCGCCCTTGAAGGTGTCGACCGCGATCAGCTCATAGGGCAGGCCCAGTTCTTCGAGCAGGAGCGCCGACTTCATCGGGTTGGGCGAGGGATGGAAATAGAACTTCAACATGAGACTTATCCTTTCTTCAGGTCGAGGGAGGGTGTTCGCCGGAGCGGAATGCTCCGGCGTTGGTCGGTTGGTCATTGGGGGGAAGGTCAGGCGGTCAGATGATCGCGGCCGTGGGGCGCATCGAGATCCAGATCCGGCCCGGCAGGCACCACGCCCGACGGGTTGATCGTGCGGTGGCTCTCATAATAATGATGCTTGATATGCGTGAAATCGACCGTCTCGCGGATAGCGGGGCGCTGATACAGGTCCCGCACAAAGCCCGAAAGCGCGGGGTAGTCGGCGATGCGGCGAATGTTGCACTTGAAATGGCCGACATAGACCGCATCGAAGCGGATCAGCGTGGTGAACAGGCGGATGTCGGCCTCGGTCAGCACATTGCCGACCAGCCAGCGGCGATGGGTCAGCCGCTCTTCCAGCCAGTCGAGCGTGTCGAACAGCGGGGTCAGCGCTTCCTCATAGGCCTGCTGCGTGGTGGCGAAACCAGCCTTGTAGACGCCATTGTTGACGGTATCGTAGACGCGGGCGTTGATCGCATCGATCTCCCCGCGCAGCGCCTGCGGGTAATAGTCGCCCGGCAATGCGCCGATCTCGTCAAAAGCGGAATTGAGCATCCGGATGATTTCCGAGGATTCGTTGTTCACGATCCGCCCGGTCGTCTTGTCCCACAGCACCGGCACGGTAACGCGCCCGGCATAGGCCGGATCGGCGGCGGTGTAGATTTCATGCATGAAGCGCGCATGGTTGACCGGATCGGGCACCACACCGGGGGCCGGATCGAAGGTCCAGCCATTCTCCAGCATCAGCCAGTTGACGACGGACACGTCGATCATCCCTTCCAGCCCCTTGAGCGACCGCAGGATAAGCGTGCGGTGCGCCCACGGGCAGGCCAGGCTGACATAGAGATGATAGCGCCCGGCTTCCGCCTTGAAACCGCCCTCACCCGTCGGGCCCGGCGCGCCATCGCGCGTCACCCAGTTACGGAACGATGCGTCCTTGCGCAGAAAGCGCCCACCGCTTGAAGCGGTGTCATACCAGGCATCGCGCCATTGCCCATCAACCAGCAATCCCATGATCGTCACTCCTGTCCGGGGCTGCGGTTCGGAGCAGCGCCTGTTGAGGTCCATGTGCGCCTTCCATGCGCCCTCATCAATGAGACGCGGCTTCATGGTTCATTCCGTAATCCTGAATGATCGCCTTGAAGCGGCCCCGTTCCTGCGATACGCTTGGCGGAACGAAAGGATCATGCCATCGACCGCCTGCGTGCCTTCGAGGTCTTCACCACCGTGGTCGCGCGTGATGGCTTTGCCCGCGCCGCCGATGCGCTGGACACCTCCCCCGCCAACGTCACCCGCTACATCGCCGAGCTGGAAGCGCATCTGGGTGTGCGGCTGCTGAACCGCACCTCGCGCCGCCTGTCGCTGACCGAGGCTGGCGAGGCACTCTATGAGCGCGCCCGCGCGGTGATCGAGGATTTCGCCGAGGCCGAGGCCGCCGCCACCGCCGACAGCCGTGCTCCGCGTGGGCGGCTGCGGATCAACGCGCCGCTGGCCTTTGGCGTGCGGCATCTGGCGCCCCTTTGGCCGCGTTTTCTGGCGCTCTATCCCGATGTGGAACTCGACATCGACCTCAATGACCGGGTCGTCGATCTGGTCGAGGATGGCTATGATCTGGGCATCCGCATCTCACGCGGGGGCAGCCAGGCCCATGTCGCACGCAAGCTGGCAACCTCGCGTAACGTGCTGTGCGCCGCGCCGCGCTATCTGGAACGGTTCGGCGTACCGGTCTCGCCCGAGGATCTGTCCCATCACCGCTGCCTGATCTACACCCATGCGCCCGAACCCGATGTGTGGACGCTGCTGGAGGCGGATGGCACACCCTTGCGCGTGCGCATCCATCCCCATATCCGCACCAACAGCGGTGATACCGCCCGCGCGCTGGCGCTGGCGGGAGAAGCGATCACCTGGCAGCCGATGTTCCTGATCGGGGAGGATATCGGGCGCGGCGATCTGGTGCCGCTGCTGCCCGACTGGCGCCTCCCCGATATCGACGTTCTGGCGCTCTATGCCAGCCGCCGCCATCTGTCGGCCAAGGTGCGGATCATGGTCGACTTTCTGGCGGAGGCATTCAGGCAACCCGCCTGGTAGCGGTCAGGCGAGCGCTTCGGCCGGGCCGAAGAACTCGTGATGGCGGCGGTCGTCGGGCAGCCCCATCGCAGCCAGCGTGCGGTCGACAAAACCCATGAAGGGCTTGGGGCCCAACACATAAGCGTCGGCATCCGCCGGGACCCAATCACGCAGGTGATCCTGTGTCGGGCGGCCCGAGGGCGCACCGTCCGCGGCACCTTCCTCATAGACGATATGGGCGGTGAAATGCGGGTGTTCGCGCGCCCACTCATCAATGTCCGAGCCAAAGGCATGGACATCGGCATTGCGGGCATAGTGGATGAAAATCACCTCGCGCCCGCCTTCCACCAGCGCAGCTTCGGCCATCGCCAGCGTGGGGGTAATGCCGACCCCGCCGCTGATCAGCGCCAGCGGCACCGTGCCGGGTTCCAGCACAAAAGCGCCTGCGGGCGGGAACACGTCGATCACTGCTCCCTCGGGCAGGCCATGCAGATGGTTCGACACCACACCGCCCGGCTCGCGCTTGACGCTGATACGCAGGGTGCGCCCATTGCTGGCCTGCGAGAGCGAGTAGTTGCGGCGCATCTCCTTGCTGTCGACCGTCAGCCGCAGACCCAGATACTGGCCGGGGCGGTGAGCAATGACCGCCTCGCCATCGACCGGCTCCAGCGTGAAGGAAATAATTTCGGCGCTTTCCTGTACCTTGCGCGCGATGCGGAACGGACGCGCGCCGCGCCAACCGCCGGGGGCCTGCGCCAGCTTGTCATATTCCACCGCCTCGGCGCCCATCAGAATGTTGGCCAATTGCCAATAGGCCGCACCCCAGGCGTCGATCACCTCGTCCGTGGCAATCTCCTCGCCCAGCACTTCGCGGATGGCGCGCAGCAGGCAGGTGCCCACGATCGGGTAATGCTCGGGCAGGATCTGCAGCGCGACATGCTTCTGGATGATCTGCCCGGCCAGCGCGCCCAATGCGCCCAATTCATCGATATGGCGGGCGTAGAGCAGCACCGCATTGGCCAGAGCACGCGGCTGGGTGCCACGTGACTGATGCGCCTGATTGAACAGCGGGCGCACCTCTTCATACTCGGCCAGCATGGTGGTGTAGAAATGGGTGGTCAGCGCCTCACCCCCCGTTTCCAGCAGGGGAACGGTGGCCTTGACGATGGCGGTCTGTTCGGGGGTCAACATAGGTCAGTCCTTTCTTTCAGGCATAGGGGTGCGCGCCTGAAAGCCAGACGGAAAACCCCGGGAATGGATGGAGGGATCAAACGGCGGCGGGCAGACGGAAGAACAGCGCCAGCCCAAGACTTTCTGCTATGCGGCGGGCCTTTGCGACAACCGCCTCGGCATCGGAGGGCAGGAGGAGATCAGCGGCGCTTTGCTGCCAGAGCGCCAGCCAGCGGTCGAACATTTCGGGCGCGATGGCGTCGCGATGCCGCAGATGAACGGCCATGGGCTGCCCGTGATAGAGCCCGCTGCCCAGCATCACCGATGACCAGAAATCGGCCATCCGCGCCAGATGCGGCGGCCACTCATCCGGGGCAATCGCAGCGTTGAACACTGGGCCCAGCACCGCATCGGCACGCACCTTGGCGTAAAATGCCTGAACCAGGGCACTGAGCGCCGCCTGGTCCAGCGCCGGGCTCGGAGGGGGATCGGACGTCTTCTTCATATTGCGACTCCAAATCATGCATCGCAGATGCTATATATCGATCCACGACATATCATGCAATAGAAATGCATCTTAAAAAGGACAGGCCATGCGGCTCACCCGCTTCTCCGATTATGCCGTGCGCGTGATGCTGTATCTGGCTGCGCATCCTGACCGCCTGTGCTCGATCGGCGAGATCGCAAAGGCCTATGATATTTCACAAAATCACCTGATGAAAGTGGTGAGCGATCTGGCGGCGAACGGTTACATCCAGTCATTGCGTGGACGCAACGGGGGCATCCGGCTTGCCGCACCGCCGCCGGAGATCAACATCGGGAAGCTCATCCGACACACCGAGGGCCAGATTGATCTGGTGGGTTGCGCCGACTGCAAGTTACGCGGCGCATGCGCCCTGCCCGGTCCGCTCGACCTGGCGCTTGCCGCGTTTTTCTCCGTGCTTGAAAATTATTCTCTGGCCGATGTGATGGGGGACAAGGATAGCGCGAAACTGCTTTCCCTGCTTTCAGGTAACGAGCGCGAGGCGTTGCGGTAACATCAGTCCGGGCCTTTAGAAGGGTCTGCCGGACATCGTGAAAGTGGCTGGGCGGCGCAGTAGCAGCAAGCGCAAAAGCCCGGAAGCTTCATTCCAGTGAGAAAACTACCACCCTTTCGAGGGGTGCCAAATATCTCATAGTCTACGAAAATTGAGCCGACCTCCCGCAAGCCGTGTCCTGACCAAACCGCGCTTCATGGGCAGGTTTGCCGCCCGCGATGGCCTGTTCCGATTTGATGGGCTCACCTTCGAGCGCATTCCCCGCGAAGACGGTGGTCTCCAAAATCCTCAGGTTGCTGCCGTCTAACTCTCTGACATTGCGGGACGCCGGATTTGGCAAATGGCTTCTCTGACTCATTGCGCAGAGAGGGGATCTCCAGTCTTCGGGAAACTCGGACGTGACAGCGGCCTTCTATTAAAATAGCCCATTCCCGCCATGTACTCGCGCCATCCCAGTCAACCGAATTGGCATCTCATTCCGGGCGCTACCCTGCAGGCTATGCTGATTGGGGCAGATGCTGCTGACAACGGAAGCTCGGCCTCTTCGACTGCCCTGGGCACACGAATTCAGATGCGATCATCGCCCCCCTCACGGACATCCGGCCCGCGACGCCCCAGCATCCGCCTGCAATGCTCTGTGCCCTTTTCCCGCCCTCACCCACCTTGGCCACAGGCGCGCAAATGGTCGGCCATGGCTTCAAGGAAGACGCGCAGGCGGGTGGGGATCAGCGTCCGCGTGGGCAGCAGCGCACAGATTGGCGCTGGCGGGCTACGCCAGTCAGGCAGCACCTGGACCAATCGACCGGCCCTGACATCCTGCGCCACATCGAGCCATGATTTCTGGGCAATGCCATAGCCCTCAAGCGCCCAGTCATGCCACATCTCGCCATTGTTCGAACGCAGGCGTGACGACACCGGTATCTGCGCAACCTGCCCGTCGGGCCCGATCAGCGGCCAGATGGTGCCCCGGTCATGATGCAGGCACTCATGCAGCGCCAGATCCTCGGGCAGCTGCGGCATGCCGTTTTGCGCTACCCATTCGGGAGAGGCCACCAGCACACGGTGATTGTCCGCCAGCTTGCGGACCACCAAACCGGAGTCTCGCGGCTCGCCGATGCGGATCACCACATCGAGCCCTTCATCGATCAGCCCCACCACCCGGTCGGTCAGTTCCAGCTCTATCTGCACGGCCGGATAGGCCCGCGCCAGATCGCGGCACACCGGCCCCACATGCACCCGCCCCAGCGCCACCGGGGCGCTGACCCGCAGGAGCCCCTGCGGCGCCAGACGGCCATGGGCCAACATCGCCTCGGCCTCATCCACCTCGGCCAGAATGCGCTGGGCGCGTTCGAACAGGCGCGCGCCCTCATCGGTCAGCGACAGGCTTCGCGTGCTGCGCGCGATCAGCCGCGCCCCCGTGCGCGCTTCCAGCGCGGCGAGGCGCTTGCTCACCACGCTGAGCGCCAGCCCCATCTCACGCCCCGCCGCCGAGAGGCTGCCGCTGGTGGCGATCCGCACAAAGGTTCTCAACTCGCCAATGTCACCCAGCATAGTTTGTTTCCAAAAAGTGGAGGATATATGGAAATAGGACTGAATACCCACCTCGTGCCGAAAGGTCTACATGGGCGTCACCACAAAGGAGCCCCCCATGACTCAGCCCCTCTTCACCCCGCTCGACCTTGATTCCATCGCCCTGCCCCACCGCATCGTGATGGCCCCGCTCACCCGTGCCCGCTCCAGCCAGCCGGGCGATATTCCCAATGAAATGAACGCCCGCTATTATGCCCAGCGCGCCACCGCCGCGCTGATCGTGAGCGAGGCCACGCAGATCTCGCCGCAGGGCAAGGGCTATTCCTTCACCCCCGGCATCTACAGCGAGGAGCAGGTGGAAGGCTGGCGCCTCATCACCGATGCCGTCCATGCCGAAGGCGGGCGCATCTTCCTGCAGCTCTGGCATGTGGGGCGCATGTCGCACCCGATGTTCCATGATGGCGCCTTGCCCGTCGCCCCCTCCGCCGTGCCCTTCGAGGGCCAGATCTGGGCCGTCGATCCGGCCACCGGTCAGGGCGGCATGTATGACAGCCCCACGCCCCGCGCGCTGGAGCGCCGCGAGATCCGCGCCATCGTCGAGGACTACCGCCAGGCCGCCCGCAATGCGATCCGTGCCGGTTTCGACGGCGTGGAGATCCATGGCGCCAATGGCTATCTGATTGACCAGTTCCTGCGCACCACTTCCAACCAGCGCACCGACGACTATGGCGGCTCGCGCCAGAACCGGTTGCGCTTTCTGCGCGAGGTGGTCGATGCGGTGGCCTCCGAAGCGGGCCCCGAACGCACCGCCATCCGCCTCGCTCCTTTTCTGACGGCGCGCGGCATGGCTTGCCCCGACATTCTGCCCACCATGCTGGAAGCCGCCGATTTCCTGCAGGCTAAAGGCATCGCCTATCTCCACCTTGTGGAGGCGGACTGGGACGATGCCCCGCTCTTCACCGAAGAGTTCCGCCGCGACATGCGCGCGCGCTTCCGCCGCCCAATCATCGTGGCGGGGCACTATGACCGCGCCAAGGCCGAATGGGTTCTGGAACAGGGCTATGCCGATCTGGTCGCCTTTGGTCGCCCCTTCATCAGCAACCCCGATCTGGTGGCGCGACTGAAGCACGACCTGCCGCTGGCTCCGCTGGACCCGGCCACGCTCTTTGGCGGCGGCGAGCAGGGCTACACCACCTATCCCGCCCTGCAGGAGGCCTGACGCCCTCCCGAACCAAAGAACAGACCCATTTTCGCCTTTCACGGATCGGCCGCGCTTGTCACCGCCGCGTCCAAAGGGCTTGGGGCGGAGTAAAACTCGTCCTGACGCGCGCGTCTGCGACGTGGTTCAGGCCATCGGCGACCATCTGGCGGGCACTTAAGGCGTTCAGAGGCTGATGCAGCAGATCGATGCGATGGGCCTCTCCATCGATCTGCTGATCAACAATGCGGGGTTGGAGCTGACCGGCCCCTTCCTCGCCCAGGATGTGGCGCGTGAACTGTGAATGTGCAGGCTCTGCCGCGCCTGCTGCCCCGCAGCCTGACGGCTGCCATCGTAGCCATGGCTAGAAACGCCAACCAAGCCGACCTTGATCGGCCTTTGACGCCGGTCTTGAGAGCGGCTGTTTGTTCATGGGACCGCATTCACGGCTCCAAAGCCTCAAGGTGACAGCAGCCACATATTCAGCTGCGCCTTCAAACCTTGCTCAATTGCCGCAGGATAAGCTCTGGCGCGATCCGGCTGGCAATCTTCAAAAGATTGCTCTGGCCAGGGCGGATCTCCGTTCGCCCGGCCTCTATGCCCGCAATGGCAGCGCGGACCAGCTTCTCCACCGGCATGCCTTTCACGCCGCTCATCCGCCCGGCAAATTCATCAGTGAAGAGCGGCGTTTCGGTCAAAGGGGGCGCCAGTTCGACAACGCGCACCCCGCTATTTTCAAGCTGTATCCTCAGGCATCGCGTATAGGCCCGCAGCCCTGCCTTGGCGGCGGAATAGACCGGAGACACAGGGAATGGTACAAAGGCCAGGCCCGAGGATACATTGACGATAAGGCCACTGGGCTCCGCCAGCAAATGCGGCAGGAACTGCTGAACCATGCGGATCGGGCCGATGAGATCAACGTCGATCTCCAGCGTAACATCGTCCAGCGGCCGCGTTTCATCAGCCTTGATGATCCGCATGAGGCCCGCATTGTTGACCAACGTGTTGAGCCTGGGAAATTGCTGCGACACCGTTTCATAAAGCAAACGGATGGCATCAGGGTCGCTCACATCGCTACGGATGGCGTGAAGGGCGGGAAAGCGCTGCCGCGCGGCGGCCAGCGCCTCCTCCTTCCGGCCCGTAACGACCACAACATTGCCGCGTTCCAGCAATTGTCCGGCCAGTTCCAGCCCGATGCCGCTGGTACCTCCGGTGATAAGAACGGTTCGCGCTGTCAACTTCATCATCTGGTCCTTCCAATCCTGCGATGAGTTGATCCATGATCCTTTCTGTTTCCAATGGAAAGAAGGCACCGATTTGTTCTATACGCACCAAATGGAAAGCATGAATCCCACGGTTGAGAGCAAATTCACCGATGATCAGATCGAGGCGGCGCGGCGCTATGCCGCCATGACACCGCCAGCCACCATCGACCCGCGCATCGATGCCCTCGTCACCGATCTGATCGGCCAGGTTGCGGACAAATGGACCATGGTGATCCTTGAGGTTCTGGCCGAAAAAGGGACGTTACGCTTCAGTCGCCTTGCCGAGGCCGTGGGTGGCATCAGCCAGAAGATGCTGACCCAAACGCTGCGGGCGATGGAATGTGACGGGCTGGTGACACGCACCGTCTATCCCGTCGTGCCGCCCAAGGTAGAGTATGAGCTGACCCCGCTTGGCCTGACGCTTGGGGCAGCTTTTTGCGGTGTATGGGTTTGGGCTGCGGAAAATCTGGAGAAGGTTGAGAAGGCCAGAGAGGCGTTCAGACAGCGCTGAACAGCTGACATCCGGGATCTCGCAAAGCTCCTGCAGAACTGCCAGTTGTTGACGTGACCAGCGAGCCTGTTCAATCGTGCGGTGAAATTTGCGCGCGCTAGCTATCACGGCCTTATCGTGCTAGCCGCTACTCGGCTGTCATGACCGACAACCGTTTGCGGTTTGGCTGTCGCGCGCGCTCTGAGATAGCCTCTTGCCTGCCAGTTTGGGGTTGATCCGGATGATGATGACCCACGAAACTTCTGGCGCGTCGCAAAATCCAGCGCCCATTGTCGAGAGCTTGAACGCCCGCGTCACCGGAACCGGCGAGCGGGCGATGATGTTCGCTCATGGCTTTGGCTGCGACCAGAATATGTGGCGCTATGTCGCTCCCGCTTTCGAGGATCGTTTTCGCACGGTGGTGTTCGACTATGTCGGCTCGGGAGGGGCGGACCTCGACGCCTATGTCATCGACAAATATGCCACGCTTGATGGCTATGCCCAGGATGTGATCGATCTGGCCCGTGCGCTAGAGATCAAGGATGGCATCTTCGTCGGCCATTCGGTCAGCGCGATGATCGGACTGATCGCGGCGCGGCAGGCGCCCGAGCTGTTCTCGAAGCTGGTGCTGGTCGCCCCGTCGCCCTGCTATATCGACGATGCCGATTATGTGGGCGGCTTCAGCCGTGCCCAGATCCTCGAACTGCTCGACTTTCTGGACAGCAATCACATGGGCTGGTCGCAGGCCATGGCCCCGATGATCATGGCCAACCCGGATCGGCCCGAACTGGGTGAAGAACTGGCCGGCAGCTTCTGCCGCTCCGATCCGGAGATCGCCAAGCGCTTTGCCCGCACCACCTTCCTGTCCGACAATCGCGGCGATCTGGGCGCCATCGCGGCGCAAGTGCTGATCCTCCAATGCCGCGATGATCTGATCGCCCCGCTGGCTGTCGGAGATTATGTGCATGGCGCTATTCCCGGCAGTGAACTGGTGGTGATGAACGCCACGGGCCACTGCCCTAACCTCAGCGCACCTGAGGAAACCATCGCCGCGATCACAGCCTTTGTCTGAAACGCCTCTCGATTATGCGGATCTGTTCGAGACCGCGCCCTGTGGTTATGTGCTGGCCGATAAGGATGGCCGTATCACCCGCGCCAACGCGACCTTTGCCCAATGGGTGGGGTCGGCGCCGGAAGAGCTGCAAGGCAAGCGCTTTGCCAATCTCCTGCCGATCGCGGTGAGGATCTTCTATGAAAGCCATGTCGCCCCCATGCTGCATATTCAGGGCAGCGTGAGCGAGATCGCCCTCGATATCCTTCATACCAATGGCAACAAGCTTCCAATGCTGGTCAACGGCACGGCGCTGCGTGACGACCGGGGACAGGTCGCTTCGCTGCGTTTCGCCGTCTTCACCGCCTCGCAGCGGCGCAACTATGAGCAGACCCTGCTGCATTCGCGCAATGAGGCACAGGCCAGCGTGCTGTCCGAACGCGCCGAATCCGAACTACGTGAACAATTCATCGCCGTCCTCGGCCATGATCTGCGCAATCCGCTGGCCTCGATCGCCAGCGGCACCCGCATGCTGCTCAAAGAGCAACTGAGCGAGCGTGGCAGCATGATCCTGCGCCTGATCGACGGCAGCGTGGTTCGGGCCGTCGGCCTCATCGACAATGTGCTCGATTTTGCGCGCGGTCGTCTGGGCGGCGGCATCACCTTGACCCGCGACGATCGAGAGCCGCTTGAACCCGTGCTGCGCCAGGTTATCGCCGAGTTGCAGACAATCGGCCCAAACCACCAGATCGAAGCTGCCTTTTCGATCACAGAGGCTATTGACTGCGATCGCGTGCGAATGGGGCAATTGCTCTCCAACCTGCTGGGCAACGCCTTGACCCATGGCGCCAAAGACCAGCCCGTGCGCGTCATGGCAGAGGCTGCTGGCGGCCAGCTGATCATTGCGGTGGCCAATGGCGGCGAGCCTATTCCTGCCACAGCGCTTGAACGCCTTTTTCAGCCCTTCTTTCGTGGAGATGGTCATAGTCGCCACGAAGGCCTGGGCCTTGGACTGCACATCGCATCGGAGATTGCCCGCGCGCATGGGGGCACGCTGACCGTGGCTTCCGATCCGAGGGAGACCTGCTTCACCTTCACCATGCCGCTTGCCCGCACAGCCCAGGCCTGATCACTGCACGTATATTTCTGCGAACATTACCTTCGCTCAGTGCTTCCTTTATCAGGGCCTTTCGCCTGGAAGGACCGATCCATGGCAGACCAAGAGATCAAAGCCACCGTCCTCGTTGTCGAGGATGAAACGCTGGTACGCCTTTATGGCATGGATATTCTGGAGGATGCCGGGTTCAGAGTGTTGGACGCCGGCAATGCCGACGAAGCCATCGCCGTGCTGCAGAGCCACGATGAGGTGGCCCTGCTCTTCTCCGACATCGACATGCCGGGCAGCATGAACGGGCTGGAACTTGCACACCTCGTCCACGATCGCTGGCCCAACATCCGGCTGCTGCTCACCTCCGGGCATCGACAGCCAACGCAAGACCAGATCCCTGACGATGGCCGGTTTATGCGCAAACCGTGGGGCGAGCAGGCATTGATGGCCAAGATCCGCGAAATCCTCGCCTAGACCACCGGGCATCCCTTTGGGCCGTGTGGTTGATGCGGATTTCACAATCTATAGACGCGGCGGCTGACCTCCTGGCACTTTCGGATAGGCATCGCCTTTCGGAAAGACATTGGCTTGCGGAGTTTTGACATGCAGACGATCTCGGCCCAGGACATCGTGGATACCGTTCGCGAAGGTCTTGTGGTGCTCGACAGCAATCTGGCCATCGCGTCAGCAAATCGCAGCTTCTACGCCATGTTTGGGGTGACGCCGGAGGATACGATCGGCCGCCGGATTTACGACCTGGGCGATGGCCAGTGGGATGCTCCTGGGCTGAGGGTGCTGCTCGAACAGGTTCTGCCCGAGCAGCAGGCGGTGGAAGCCTTTGAGGTCGATCACACCTTCCCGCATGTCGGGCGCCGGATCATCCATCTCAACGCCCGTAAAGTCTACCGCATCGGCAACCATGTCGAGCATGTGCTGATGACCTTCTATGATGTCACGGATGTCCGCGAGGGGCAGCTCAAGGCAGCGCGCGTCGCGACCGCCATGCAGACCATCGTGGATACCGTGCGCGATCCGCTCGTCATCCTTGATTCCGATCTGATCATCACGGCGGCAAGCCGAAATTTCATCAGGATCTTCGGCGATGCCGAGGCCGATGTTCTGGGCAAGCGCATTGAGGATCTCAAACAGGGCCAGTGGGATATCACACCGCTTCAGCAGCTGCTGGCGCGGGTCGTCCCGGATGAGGCACCCTTCGAGGATTTCCTTGTCGAGGATGACTTCCCCGGCCTGGGTCACCGTGTCTTCAAACTGAACGCCCGGAAAATCCATGTCCCCGGCAACCATGTGACCCAGCTTCTGCTGGCTTTTGAGGACGTGACCGAGGCCGTTGCGGCCGACCGCTACAGGGATATGATGGCCGCCGAACTGGCGCACAGGGTCAAAAACTCGCTGAGCATTATCTCGTCCTTCGTCGCTTTTGAGATGCGGCGGGCAGCGGAGCCTTGTCTGCAGGGCTATCAGGCGATGCGCACCCGCATCAATGCCGTTGCCAGCCTCTACGACGTGATCGCCCAATCCAACGCCTTCGGCCCGGTCGATGTCCAGACCTATCTCAACGGCATTGCCCAGAGCATCCGCTCCAGCCTTGTCGATCCGGATGACGGCATCGCAATCAGTGTCGATGCGGGCCCGCTTGTCATCAATGCCGATTACGCCGTGCCCGTGGGGCTGCTGCTGAACGAACTGGCCACGAACGCCATCAAATATGCCTTCCCGGACGGCAAGGGCAAGATCATGCTCGGCTTCCGTCAGCGTGAGGGTGGCCTGGTCCTGTCGATCGAGGACAATGGCGTTGGCCTGGAGGCCGCCTTGATCCGCGAGGACAGCACTGGCATGGGCACGCGTTTCGTCGATGCCTTCGTGCGGCAGATTGGCGGCACCCTGGCGCGAGCCAGCGGGCCGACCGGGACCACGATTACAGTACGCCTGCCAGCATCGATTCTGGGCTGACCGCGACGGCAGTCCAAGGGCAGCTTTCCGGGGCTTCCTATCAATAGCGGATGAGGTGGATGGCTCCCGCTCACGGCATCTGCGTGCCAAGATGGGTTGCTATCAGGCAAACCCGAACAATGGAGCCATCCGCCATGGAAATTAGCACAATCGGTCTCGATCTGGCCA
>Ga0116227_10007693_pt1 | contig 20855 bp, 13 predicted proteins | sample S1TSphgellanicum_FD_89693 | JGI IMG/M metagenome (GOLD analysis project Ga0116227, IMG submission 89693) | Host-associated microbial communities from peat moss isolated from Minnesota, USA - S1T2_Fb - Sphagnum magellanicum MG | ecosystem: Host-associated > Plants > Peat moss > Unclassified...
CACCCACACACACGACGCGAGAAGAAAAACAAAGAAGAGAGGACAAGAGAAGAGGAGGAGGAGGATGGGCTAATGCCATGGGGTATGCGAGCTGCCTGGTGTACGAGACCAGCGAGGGGGGGGGGGGGGGGGGGGGGGGGTGGGGGGGGGGGGGGGGGGGGGGGTTCAGACTGGTGGTAGTAGGGTAGCATGGCCCATCATCGAGCACTAACCTATCACCGATCACTTTGGCAGCTCTTTCTCAATTCTCCTCCATTTTGAGTGATTAAATTTTTTTTTTATAGGAGCGCCTTCTCAGGCTCTACAAATCATCTTTGAAATGCAAAGCCAGAAGAGGAGCAGCAGCCCAAAAAAGAGCAGCAAAGAAAATACATTTTTTGAATTAGAAAATGCATTTTTTTTTTTTTTCATTTTTCTTCATTTTGACCCCCTCCTACTTCATCAATCAGTGCATAACTTTCTTGTTTTATTTTTGTTGGGGGTTCAAATTGAGCGATTAATTAAAACTGCTTTGAAATCGTCATCTTAAGCTCTACAAATCATCTTTTAACTCTAATGGCAACAGAGTAATATTTAAAGATTTTTTTGGAGGGGATCGAAAATAGGCTATATACTTTGGTGATGATAATTGATATGAAAAAAAAAGATATCTTAATTTTAGTAACAAAATTTTGGTTGATATTAGATGTGGAAATAATAAGTATTTTGGAAATATTTTTAAAAAATGTATTAACAACCAAATATTATACCATAACAAACGAAATATCATACAAATAACAAAATTTGTTAACCAAAAAAAAATTATCATAAATATTTCTAATTACAAAATTGAGTATAAAATGTGATGATATATTCCCAACTATTATTTGCACCTGAAATTTTCTACTAATTTTGACACACCCCACTAGTCCACCCCTCCAAAGTACTTGAAATAAACGGCTTACTTACTTACTTCGCTGTATCAGCATAGCCCGCTCTTCAAGTCCGTCAGAAATAGAAAAAAAACAATCTGAATTGGATAAAGAATTCTATTGCTTTGGTTGGTGGGTTTAGGGTTTATAATTTATTTCCGAAGAAGAAGTCACCTACTAATCCGAGCCCCTTTGTGGAAGGCAAAATCCAAGGAGTGGGGTGGGCTGTTCCCATTACGACGGTCGGCTGGTTACAAGTTATGGATGTAACTCGTAATCGTAGTCTGGGGTGGCGGATTCAACGAGTTAACTCAAAATTCATGTTGAGTTGAGACACATTATTTCGATCACTATTTACAAGTGTATGCGAATCATCATGGGAAGATTATGTCATGTAATGTGGTCAACAAAATGGCATAATCTGCCACCCCAGACCTTTAATGTTAGTAGGTCTTGTAACCAAGCTAGTAGTGTTTTAAACCTTAAAGCCCTAAAGTTGGGGTTTTAGGGTTTAGTCCAGTCATTCAAGTGGTCTTCATTCTCTTCTTTCTTTGGGTGGGGGTGATTTTAGTAAATGACCAACCAGGTGACACAATAATATCATGAGAAGTTGTCCAATGCCTACTCACACTACATGAATCACCCAATTGATGACAAGCCAAATCGGTCTACTCACAATAATATGAGTCACCTCTTAACACTTGGGATGATGATGAGTTTTTCAAACTTTGGTGAAACTCGAGCTTCGTCACGGACGTAGTGAATTTATATATAAGATGGGTGAAAGCACACTAAGGTGGAATATTTTTTGGCACATTAAGGTGAAGTTTATGATAATGTTAAAATAAAAGTTCATTTTACATTGTAAAAGAATAAATTGTATTGTACAAATCATATAGCAAGATTAAATAATTTTAAAAAAAAAATTAAACTTTATCAATTGTAAATAATTATATCAAAAATTTACATTAAAAAAATGAGAAGTTGAATTATTAATTTAATTGAATAAAAAATTTATAAAAAAATCATCATATTTCATTGTATATCGTAATTTATGGTTTTCATTTTATTTTTTTTTTCCCCCCTTTGTATCAATGGCATCACAAAAAAATTTATGTCAAAAAAAAATCATTCAACTAAACATTTTAATAAATATAATGAGTCCATTATCCTATGATATGGACTATATTGTTGAGTTTTTAACATTTCAAAAGTCCAATACATTGTGATAACTCAAAATCTCTTCATGAAATTTATACAATGTGACCATATCATATATAATATTATTTTTTGAATATTTGTCACAGATTATTCATTTATGTTTTATTCCATGGTCCACGATTGATAATCCAACAAGTTGTGACATGATTATGTACTATATTTTAATGTGCTTCCAAATTATATATATACATTTGGACTCCATGTTACTTCGCACTACCAATGATAATAATTAAATTATTTTTTGTGAACATAATGATTTTGTTATGATCAATTTTATCTTTTCAAAAGATAAAACTTCACAAATTTTATTATGTCATTTTGTTCTATTATTATTTTTTGATTCTTGATTTGGTAAGCAAAGTGTGAATACAAGTCCAATTCATTATATAAGTTCACAACAAAATATAAATAGACAAAAAAAAACATTAAAAAAATGTAAAAAAAACAACAAGATACAAATAGACAAAAACATTGAAAAGGCCCAAAACAAACAACAAAAAATAATTCAAAAAATGAAATTTGACCTCTAACAAATTATAATTCGAAATGACTATGAAATTGTCAAAGTGATGATTACCAAAATATCCATCCTACATAAACGAGTTCCAATGAAACATTGTCACTAGAATATATATAAACACACACATACAAAAACTTTAAACCTTAAAACCCTAAAAAACTAGATGAGACACCCCAAAATTGACCCACTTTTAAAGACCTCGGCCTTATTAAAAGGAGATATATATGCCTTGGACAGCTCCCCCACCCCACCACCCCATAACTCAATTTCAACTTCTCCTATTCATTCACCTTTTCTATTAATTAGATCATGTGCCTTCCAAGTTCAATTTTCTTTTTTTTGCAACAAGCCAATTTGACTATTGGCTCCCCCACAATAGAAGGTTCTATTTTGGAGTATAGAGTTCTTCCCCTTTGGCCCACCTATATATACTGAAAGGAGGACAACATTTGCCAAAGCATATGGGATGATAAAAGTCAGTTGCTATGGAGAACATGTTGGGGGAACACATTGGGCAACCACCAAGTTCTAGTGCATAATAGGCAGAACTGGAGTTTGATTTTCAGCTTGATTTGAACTTGAAGCTTACTTACTACATTGTCAGTAGCTATCCTCTGAGCAGTGTTTTTGCTTCTCCAATTTTGTAGTGTAGCACACACTCAACAAAGGCTTTTTTTTTTTTTTGCTTCAACTCTAACTCCTTTGCAAAAGCTTGCACATCCTCCAAAGAACTCCCAATGCTGAGTCTTCTATTATGGTTGCAGTTGATGATGATGATAATGATGATGATGAACTATTGTAGTTCCTTTTTGTATTAATAAAATACCATAATGGTTGTTGATGAAATGTCTGCATAAAAAAGGCTTTAAAGAAAATACAAAATTTATTTTATCATCATGTTGTATATATATATTTAAGGTACGGGGACACAGAAAATGACTGTGTATCTGAACTGAGGGTATGGGCATTATGATGAAGAGTCTGAAACCAAGGATTAACCGGCAGTTTCAGACCAGGTTACTGAAAATCAAAACCGTGAGTCTGATTTCCAAAACCCAACTTGAAAGGTACCAAACCAGAACCAAACTCAAGGTTTCAGACTCTTCATTGTTTTTTTGTGGAACCAGATCCATTCTTGCAAAATCAGACAATGTACAGGCTAGTAGAAGAAAACAACCCAAATCAGAGGTTCTTCATAAAAAGGAAAGAACTGGCCAACAACACTTGCTAGATACTTAAGTAATGTGAGGTGGAAGAAGGAGGAGTAGGAGGAGGAGGAGGAGGCTTGACAGGATCAGCTACCAAGGTACCAACTTGCTTGCAGGTAACTTAATTATAGTTGAACGACAACTGAGTCATAACAGGTTTCCAATGGCTGTTGCGTAAGTGGGAGGGGGGGGGGTGTTTGTACACATAATCTGATGTCATTGAGCATTCTGACGTACTTTTGGAACACAATACAGTTATCTGTAAAGTAAGGAAAACACAGCACCAGAACCTTCCCCCCTCTTTGGACATAAAGGGCATGAGATTTCCTAAAATGAATTGAAAAAAAAGTATGTTGGGCTTCAATGGAGCTCAATGGTCTCAAACTCAGATTAGCAACAAATTTGCTCCTAGTCTCAGTTTCATACTGTTTTTTTTTTTCTTCTGATTGCCTTCAGCCAATCAGTGCTGTCCACTGCTGTTGGTGGGTGTGCTGCAGTTATACATATTTTTGAACCACATGCATTTAATTCTGAGTTTCAATATTTGATACTTTTTTTTTAAAAAAATTTCATTACTTTACACATAACAATGCTGAGAGGTTGAAAGAGGGGTTGAAAGAAGGGCCCAAAGCAAGGTCAAAGCAGGATCACTTTACTAATATAGTAAACCCGCTTTATAATCATGTCTATTTTAGTCCTGTTCTTGTTTGTCTCACACATGTTTTTGATAACCATTCGTTTTAGTAAGAAACATCATTATTTAGAGTCATTATCTCACTTGTTAATAGCACAAAATATTCGTAAAGCTTTTTTTGTAAATGTGATTATAATGGGAGAAACCTAAAACAAATATAAGTAATTTATAAATTACAATTCCTTTTGGCAATGTTATAGTTGCTTTGTGTTCAAGTTGTGCAAACTAACACAATGAATCCAGTTGAAAAAAAAAGTAAAAATAACACCTTTTTAATGTAGTAAAAAGATATGTGAACTTGCCAAGAAAGCAAAAAATCTTAATTAAAAAAATTTAATTGACAAAACACACAAGTTAATAAATAAAAGGCTCAAATTCAATGTAAATTGTCACATTAAAACACACAAAAATCACAACCTTCTTCAAGCCCAATAATACATAGTAAAACTCAGAAAGCAAGCTTGTGATTTTTTTTTACGTATAGTCACAATCTTGTAAGGGTTTATATGCAATGTGACTATACATGTTTAAATCATGATTCATTAGTGTCTCAAAAGAAAATGGTCACCAAGGGTGTGATTATAAAAGGTGTTTTTTTGTAGTAAAACTCATTGATAGGATATTGGTAATGCCTTCAAACCAAGCCCATTGAGAAAAAATACAACAAAGTTTTCCCCTATTCATTTAAAGGTTTGAACTTTGGACTTTTGTGCTACTGTAGCTTAGGAGGGGGTCTAAAGCTATGAGGATTAATTTTTGATAAATCCTTTTTAGCACATAGGTAAATTATCAAACATATTTCAAAACAACAGTTGTAATATTTGTCATTCACATGATTTTCAACATGAGATTTTACATTCTTTTGGGATAGGATCACCCACGTGCTTAAAGTTAAATATTTATATGAGAATTACATTTCAAAGGAGTTCATCACAAGCACCTAAAGATTCTCCTTTATGAGGATCACTCATCGAAAAACGATAAAGTTTTTACAATGGTATTCACAATCATCTTCACATTTTAAAATTTCAAAACTTCCTATTCATATATGAAAGTTTTTACAAGTCTTGATCCAATTAACAACATGGAATTATTAAATACAAATTATGAGTCAAAAATTACAATCTTTACCCTTTGTATACTTGAAAGAAAGAAATGAATGAATAATTAATCACATTCATCTACATCTATTCCCCATGTATCAAACCAATCATCAATTGTCATTTATAACTTTTTATCCTTCTATGAATAAATTTAACATTATTGAAGTTTAGGATTTGGTCAAGTCCACATACCTGACCTTTCATTATTACAAACCCGAAATAATTATTAAATTATTTATAATTAACCTTTATGCCCATAGTCAAAAGATTCGTACTATTACCATATTATTACCCCGAGCAATAATATTATTATTTTACAATTATTCATAATTATTTTTGTTGCTACATTACCTCTAAGCTAGTCATGCACATTTGGATTCATTTCTCCTCTCTAGTGCAAGCTTCATCTACAATTTTGGGTGACCCTTCCAATGGAACTTGTGGGTGAAACATGACATACTTTAATTTGGTTTTCCAAGAATGTGACCATTTTACACCAGTTTTGGGTTTTCAGCTGGTTCTCAGTTCAGGTGTAAGAACCAAAACTGATGGTCTAACCCAGGTTAAGGCCCAGACCTGGTCAAGACCTGGATCAGCAGGTTGTCTTAGGTAGGGTTTTGGTAGGGTTTTGGTAGGGTTTAAGGTAAGGTTCTTAGTCTAGGTTTTAAAACCTTAAAACTTGGAACAGACTTTGGCCTCTGAATCAATGGGTATTATAAAGCTTATAACTATCAAAGTGGAGAACTGGGGGTCTAGAAAACTTGGCCCAGCCCCAAAATTTGCAAGGTTTAATTTTCTGAACTTTTGTTACTGGACTAAAAACGAATGTGTCTTGAATTTTTTTTAAAAAAAAAATTAGAATAGTAGGACCAGTGAAAGAATATATATAGCAGCAGTGGAGGCATTCAGGAAAAAAGAAAGACAGGATGAAACTCAGTTTTCCACCAAAATTGATGGAAAAACTAGTTTGGGTCCTGGTTATTTCGTTTTGTAATATTTTCATTCCGAGTTAGGTGTTTGATGCCCTATTATGTCAAAACTGGCAGTTCTTGTGTTCTAATCACATGACCTTACAGATAACTCTATTTCGTTCAAAGTTTTCTAAAACTTTAACAAACATTAAAATAATTTAATTATTGCCAAACCTGCCCAAGTATTACAGTACACTATTTGATGAGCATTTTACAAGGAAGACACTAAATACCACCTAATTAGCTCTGTCCTGGCACCCTTACCATGAACAATCAAAATATAATCATAAGGCCCTTGCCATACATAAATAAGCACTAACAATTACGGACATCAGAACCCACTGTATTCCCAAACAATCACTCTTTTGGGGACATGATTTTGACCTTGAATCGGGTATGGCACTGGAGGAGAGCACTGATGATTTTAGAGACATTGTTGTGGACTTCGTTCTCTGTCACCTCGGATCCGTTCAGATTGCACAGATTCTGACATTGCCTCTTGAACTCTTGAAAACTATATATCTATCTATGAAGGAAGGTAGTTTGTTTTGTTTTGTAGTTATGAGATCACTGGACCAGGATGCTTCAGATCGTGTTCTTGGTGTCTTTGGAAAGCTCTTGATGAGGAGGGGTGCATGGGCTTGGTTCCATGACGTTTGGACTTGTGATGCAAAAAGTTCTTGAATAGTAAATTAAAATCATAGTTGAAAATTTCAGAGGAATTGGAATGTGCCTTTCGTGTTGTTGGAAAGATCTTGATGGGCAGGATTTAATGAAATTTATTTTTGCAAGATTTGGATTCAGAATGTGGGAGATATTGTTTTTTAAGTAATTTCTTCCACTGAAAATTCAAATAAATTCCAAATAACCAGGTTTTGGAAGGAAAAATCAGTTGAGGACATGGTAACACTTGGGCCAATGGTGCAGGCCACACTAGTTTAGCTTAAAGGTGGAGGTTATAACACATCTATTTTGAGACTATCCAAAGCTTTATTTATTTGTTACTTATTTTTTATGGGCCAAACAAAGATGCCCATCACATTAAAAAAAAATTGAAAATTAAAAAACTTTGGGGGTTCTCACAACTAATTAATATGAGTCACAATGTACAAGCATCTTAAGCTACCGTAGCAAAGTTTTTTATCACTTCAAATTACACTTCAGAATGAAGGCTCACACATAAAATGATTTCTGAATTTCCATTGGATGGATGGCTTTTGGATGTGTTTTCAGGGTTCTCAGTATTTGCATGAGCCAACCTTTGGATATGTTTTGAGGGCTCTCACTTATTTCCATGATCATGGTCCCTTGCCAAAGTGGCAGGGCGCTATACTTGGATGTGAGAAACATCTTTGCAGGGTCACATACTGAGCACCACTGGAGATGCTCAAAGCTTAGCTATGGAACAAGAATACAATGACAAAGAATTTCTCCTAATAGAACATCCTAAGCTCAATTTAGCAATTATTGATAACAATTTTTAGAAAATTATTCAAAGCTTTCTCCAAATAACTACAAAGTGATTTTTAAAATCAAAATTTCCCTCATTTTTTTGGGGAGAATCAGGCATCTGCAACAAAAGAATTTCTGGTTGCTGACGTGCTAAAATTCATCACCAAAAAAACCATTGTTCCATTCTCTTCATGGCACACCAAGTTTCATGTAAGGAGTTGTTCACACTTGAGTGCTTGGCAAAGACCCATGAGCCATGGCCCAAGATCCTTTGTTAGAGGTAGTAATTTTGGAGGGGAGGGGTCCACCAAAAATTACCTCCAATTACACCTATTAAAAATATCTAAATAAATAACAAAATAATCCAAAATTTCCCTCCAATTACACCTATAAAAAGAAATCTAAAACAATAAAAAAATAATACAAGAGATTGTCTCAGAGTTTTTGGTTGCCTTGGCTACTTTGAATTCCACCAGGCCTACCTCTTTGAGGTAGGAGTAATAAAAGCTCTCCTACAATCCCAAGCAATATAAATCTAATTAGGATTCCATGGGGATTTTTTTTTCCACTCACTTGCTTGGGTTGCAAGTTGCAACCTCAAACTATCAATAACAACTAATAAATCAAAAGCAAGAGACCAAGGCATTATGGACAATGATTTTTAAATTTTTTTTCCAAAAAAAATTTTGCTTTTTTTGATAGAAAATTTGGAAAATTTGGGAAATAGCTGGAATTGGTATGTTTCCATCAAATTGAACATAGCCAAACCCCGGACCAAAAGTGCTATTCAAAACCAAAAACTAGACAACACTACTATTTACCTTAAACCCCAATGTTTGAGGAGCGTATGGTACATTTCTCTATTGTATTTATTTATATGTCCATTTTTCAATATGAGTATGGTCCTAATATCAAGAATTTCACCCTTTTTTTCATACCATGCTAATAAAGGTATGTAAATAGACACTAGCTAGTAAGGTATAAATATATGTATTGTGAGATGTCTCTAAATTTGATATTTATATTGTGAATTTTTGCATTTATATTTGGGGTATATGAACATCGGTATTATATTTGCTATTGCTCTTTGAAATACACATATTGAAATTCCGTGAAGTAGAGAGTCAAATCTCATGCACACACATATGGATATTCAAATGCCATGAAACATGGTGTCATTTCCCATGCACACAAGAAGAGTTTCAATTGTCTTTGAAGCAAACATTGGAATGTACCAAAGATGGAATATGTAGACAAATTTGCAACTAGTAGTGCATTCTTGTTAACAAGGTTCAAAAATCTACTACCTTTGATGAGCAAAGGAACCATGGTCTTTTTTTCATACATACAATAAATTTGGCTTTGTCCTTGTCCAAGAACTAGCTAATGCATTATAGATTTTTGTATTGGACGTCAAGCATGAGAGTAAGTATGTTATGTGCTTTGGAATTTTTGAAATGCATGTGTGAAAGAAAGATATGGTTTTAGGACACTCATTGTTTTTACTATCATGTGAGTATACCAACTTTCTCAACTTTGAATCAAAATCCCCACATTGCACAAGTGGTTGTACCCTTGATCTCTAATTGAAATCTTCATGTACCTTAATGGTGATGTTAATGTTGACATGAAATGCATAAGACAAGAGCCAATACCTTTTACTAGTTCAAAACATATTGCTTCATGATTAATGTGCGAGTCTATGGCAACATGGGCAATTGCCCATCTCAAACCATATGAAAATATACTTTGTAAGTGGAAAAACTTACTAAGAATGGAAGATGACAACTTATCTAGCAAATTGAATTTTCAAAAGGGGTTTCAACTTTTGAATGGGTAGCCTTATATTTATGGATGCCTTATTTCAACATGGTCTAACTTTATTTACAATTTTTTTACTTCAAGTATTTGTTTTTTGTAGTCATACTTATACATGCTTGAGTGAATCTTCCTTCATGCCATTGCAAAACTTCATGTCGTTTGTGACCTACTAACAAATGTTTGACATTGCATAACCAAAACAAAAACTTGGAAATGGTCATTCAAGTTGCAAAGTTGCACATATAACCATTGAAAACAAAATAGTAGCTAAGGTGTTAAGATTGATGCCCTCATTTGTGACATATGATATCACCTTTTTTTTATCAATTGGGATTCGACAAACAAAAGTTTCATAGATTTTTCAAGGACTACCCCAACTACATTAAATGCCTCGATTAAACTAATAATCACATGCCTTGGCACCCGATCTTCATGACTAAAATTCACAATTAAAACAAATGTATCAATTTAAAAGCCCTATCCAAAATATCCATAGATCAAATTTGATAATGGTAATCACACCTAAAGCAATAAAACACAAATTTTCAAGGTTTTTGGAATCAAACAAGGGATAGGGTCCTTCACCACCTACTTTTGGGTAGGGGAATGCACATTACATTCTTTGTACATCACAAGTCCCTAAAGCTAATGTGTTTGCACAATGGACAATGCCTTGTAACCTTTGGCGATGAAAAGCACCATGTCTTTGATGAATATGAAATGAAGAGGGTCATTTTTTTTAACTCCCTTGACTACCAAAATGCTTTGCACTCATCCATGGATTGATTACCTTTGATTTTTTCATATCATTTTACCTCTTGCAACCCCACCTTTAAGGAATTCTAACTCAATATTAATGTTGGAAACAAAATTAAGATGCTAATTTGTAATTAAGGTTATATTGCAATAGGATTTAGAATCCTAAATCTTAATGAAGGGCTTAGGGACGAGGAGTTGATGTAACAAATGATGCACTTCATTAGTTACACCTTACACATCAACTACACAATTTTAATTTTGAAAGAAGAAAAATGCTTAAACATCACTTGAACAAAGTATGATGTTCGAAATATAAATATTTTTGGCAACTCATGCATATGAGACCTTCCACACCACTAGATATTCTATAACTTGAACTTGGTCTGTACATTCAATAGGCTACCACACCTTTGGGGTAATGGAGGTGGTATCAAACATGGTTTAGTTGTAAGCTTTGTATCATTTGTTTCATCCCCAACACAAGCTTCAAAATTTGAAAAGGACATGGCATGTTTCATGTAAGCATAAATGCAATGTTTGAAATGTTTTTTGCAAACCATTTCAATTGGAGAATGCAACTTACATGCCAAAATTAATTGTACTTTTTCAAAATTGAACATTAGATGACGAGAGTTGTGAAAGAAAATCAAACCACTAACACTAACCACCAAACTACCATAGCCTAGGTTTAGTTTCCACATTGAAAAAATGAATAATTAAATTTCTTTTCAAAAAATGAACTGATTTTTTAATTTTGAATATATATATATATATATAATCTACTATAATATTGTGATATGAGCAGTGAAATTATTCATAGTGTAGCCCATGATAATTACGATGATATTCAACATGTCAACTTCATATTTTCACAAATTTTCATTTCACTATTTTGAGGATTATTTAATGGTGCATCATTAAACTAACCTTGTGGTAAGGTAATAGGAGGACAAGCACTAAACAAGATGTTTTGGAATTTCAATGGTTTCATAAAGTGAGCAAATGAGTTGAGACACATTCATCCTTTGCTCATAGGCACATATAAATCTATTTGTAGACAAAGGTAGCATATAGAAGCTTTGATTGAAAGGTGAAGCCATAGAAAGAAAACAACCTACTTCACATGCACGTACCATATTGAAAGGAATTTCATTGATATGAACTCAACAAGATTGCCACAATCTAGTGCAACAATTGTAAATATAATCAATCAAGGAGCCTAAATGTTGTGCAAACACGAGTGCATGGACCTAACTTTCCCTACTCCCACCAAGTTCCATTTGCCTCCTCCAAACATCAATTATTGATACCACTTGTGTTGTGCAACAAACTAGCACACCCAGATTGGATTGGTATTGCAGCCCTAAACCATCAGAAGATACCACCCCGATACATGTATTGCTGGGATATACACATTCACTGATACCCGGCAGCTCGGTTCTCTAATAGCTCTCTACTCATGCTGGTACTCCACGGGTGGGTATCACTTTTTTTTTTATATTCGTTGAGTTTGGATGTTGAATTTTTTAAACCATATATGCCGGTTCTTTTAATATAATTTTTAAATTAATTTTTAGAAGCCGGATCTGGGTCTTAAATTTGGATTTTTTTTTTTTTGAACACCAGTTTTTAAGCTTCTGGTTCTTGGCTATGTGAGAACAATCAATTATCTACACCGGTTATCATTTACACTTTTCATTTAAAATTTTTAAATTATTTAAAAAGTTGGAGAGGTTGATCTTTTTATATTTGGGAGCAAAATGCCCGTTGGCCGCCATTTAGGGTTTAAGATTCCTTCTTCTAGAAGTTTTTAGTTTTTAGTTCTTACTTAATCCCCTACACCCAACACCCACTTAGGATTCCTTCTTCCTTCTTCTAGAAACTACTACTACCTAACCCCCTACACCCACCACTTAAGCCTTTTGGCTGAGAACCGGATCCAAAGAAAAAGAAAAACCTTCTCCCGGTTCTCAGTTTATGATTTTTAAAATATATATACATAAGGGTCTCACTCCGGTTTTCTCATGTTTTGAAAACTGGGGATCAGAATATTGATCCAAAAATCACTTAAACCGATATCCGAAGGTTTTGAACGAAGGATGCCCAAGTGATACCCGTCAACCCCCTGTGATACCCGTCCACCCCGGCTCCATACCCAGGTTCAACCAAGCATATACTAGTACAACGCGGTACATTTTCCACACCCGTCCCTCAACCTCCTTCCCACATGTGAAGCAAAACTCAATGGCTGACACAAGTAGGCAGCATTGGGTATATTTCAAAGTTCTTACAGCATCATACCTTTTGTTGCTCCACTTATATAATATTTATATCTATGGGATAATGGAGCCTCTCTGATCAGGCAGTGCAGTTACAACTTGTGATCTAATCATATCTGCTGCACTTGTGCAGTTGCAACAGAGTATCCAATTTTGGTTTGTACAAAGCCTTTGCCAAGAGGCTCACTAGATTATGAAATGAGATGAATCTCTGTGAGGAGGTCAGATGGAGTAGAGTAGTCAGAGAAACTTATTAGAAGCACAGGTTTTCACTCTCCTTGGACTTGAGGATGAATTTAAGGCCCGCTTTTACAGTAGGAGTCAGGAGAGTGAATATAGCAGACCTAATAGCTATATAGCTTTTACTTATGGAAGTTAGATTTCCCCACAAAGGATAGTCCTTTCACTCATCGATGAGAGATATCTCTTCTCTTCCATGCTCATGGAAGAGTATCTCTTCTTTGGGTGTTACATTCATGAGGGGGCAAGAAAATGCTTCTATCAAGCAATAAGGGTATTTGGAGCAATTAGACCCTTGTTGGGTGGTTCTTTGATTTTGTTAAGAAGCATCAGTTCCATGAATTTGAAAAAAAAAACTTGAAAAAAAATAATTTAAATCAGACTCAAAGAACAACCTGTTGAGGTTGATTCCACAAACCCTCAAAGAACTGCTTTGAGGATATTTCCAAAAACCCCCAAAGAACTGTTTGAGGACATTTCCAAAAACCCACAAAGAACTGCTTGGTTTCACAATAGAACCAGCAAAGAACCGCGAGTTCTTGGGGGCTGATTATTTGACCTTCAAAACATTTCTTGTCCACCCACCATCCATCCATCATGGATGAACCAGCACACGATACAGGATGGATGACAAATTGGCATTAACCATTCATATATATCTCTACCTACTTAGTATTGACCCAAGTGTCTTAACCTCTTTTAGCTACAGACGAAAGTCACCACTTACATTGCCTGACTACTACTCCTTAGTTTCATTGTGAAGTCTCTAAGAATGAATATTGGTGTGTGCAAAAGCAACACTAGGTCCAGTTTGTGAAATTGTTCAACTCTAATCCAGCAATGACTAGATGCAAAATGTACAGTATCAATGTCACAAGCCCAATCCCCGTCATAATATAACAACCACAGAACTACTTCATAATCTATTTGCTGCAATTCAACTTTGATAAATACTTGTTAGCAAAAAACACATGGCCCACATCCACAATTGTTTCTTCCATCAAACACGAGGATTTACTCGCACTCAAACACTCACCAACCCATGTTACTGTAATTGACATGTTTGTCAATGAAACGCATAAAAAGAAGTCAGTCCTTTACAGCTTTCAAAATACTGGACATTTGACTACTAAAGAAACTTTTTTTAAAAAAAAAAACCCTTTCAATTGCAACTCCACTAGCAAATGCAGCTTCAAAAAGTTCCCATGAAAGTCTCGAGAATAGTCTGTCTAGCACACACAAGGTCTCAAGGAATCTGTAATAGTTCCAATGCCTTCTGGTTCCTGATTCCATTGCTTCCTCACCCCTGGTGAAAGTCAGAGGACTTACTGGAGAGACGTCATATTTGAACTAGACTGCAATTCAGGAGCACAAAACTTCCATTTCCAAGATGCAGATGAGATTTCCAACCATCATATTCATAACACATAACTGGAGATTTCTTCTTGAACATAAGTTGTATTTCAAATAAACCTAAAATCCATTCTAGTTTAACAGTACTTCCTGTACCAACAGATCTAACCTAGAATGGTCACAGACACCAATACAGCAGTAGATCCTTGGAAAACCTTTCAGCTTCTGAAAGTGTCAGTGAGCCTATTGACAAATCAAGTATATAATCCTCCTCAGTAATAGCTGCCCTATCAGATTACTATATATCAATTTTCAGCACAAAATTTGCAATCGTCCTGCTGTACCAGACTCTTCTGATCCCTTTGTAAGCTTCTCAGCGCATCTTCTACTCTAGAAGGACCCCATACTGTGGTTCAAAAGAAGGAAAACAACTAGTTGTAGGAGACCAAGATCTACTTACCTTGCATGCAGGTGCTGAGGAAGTATGACAAGCTCTACAGGAATGTAGCTGTACAGAGGTGCAAGAATTGGAGACTTGAGGCACATCGGATGTAGAGGGCAGCCAACCAACACTATGGCCAGCACACACTTTGCCCTGCTTCCAAATCCCTTTCCTTCTATTCTAAGCAGAGATCTCCATTCTTGCTTGCCCAAAGGAAGCAGGAGCATGTACAAGACAAGTCAAGAAAGCACAGTAAAAGAGACACTGCATTGCAACTGAAAAGGAGTTAGGACCCGGTAAGTTGTCTTCCACTGCCAGCCAAAACCATTGTGTTATAAGACATCAACTCCCAAAGGCGCTGAAACCTTGAACTCCACCGGTGCTTGTTTTCAGAAGAAGCTTGTTTCTAGTGTAGAAAGAAGCAACGGCTTCGGCAGGTGGGTACTAGTGACAAATTACCAAAGAATCAACTTCAATGGATGTTGTGGCCAACATTATAGATAAACACAAGAAAATTCTTGAACCTTCAGCTTTGTGTAAGACATGCAATATGGAAATGTAGTTGTGAAAGAATTTACCAGAAAGGTAATGACAAACAGACTGCAGTCAAGTTTATTAGGTGCAGAGCAAGCCTACCGCAGGAGACTCTCTTTCACTAGTAAAAGCAAAAATATTCATAATTTCTGGTCAGTCCAAAGAGCAAGCTTTGAGATCCAGAAGCCCAAAAATCAGTCACTACAACAAAATACACTCTTCTGTATTGCGCATAAACTTTCTCAACCCGACCAACATAAACTCTATAGGTTGTCTATGATCAGGACAGGCTGTGCAGTTACTCTCACATCCTGTTGAGTACCTTCACAAGAAACCAACCCCTGACAAACATGCTCAAATGTACAGTCCAAGTGAAAGCAACACTACAGCTCAAAGCTGCCTATCCTTCCCTAGTTTCTATTACACTCAGGATTACCTGCAAGATTACTGCATATTGGAACCCTTAACACTTCACTGGACAGGTATAGTTGGCACATAGAAAAACAACACTACAGACCCCCTCTTTGCCATTCATACTGAAGTTCTGCAAAGCTTCAAGAAACCTTAGGAGGAATACCCCAAACCTCCACAACCTTCAAGACCCTAAACAGCATGACTGAAAACAGAGCAGACCTTTCTCACAACCTCAGGAGTCAAACCTCTACTGAAGCCCATCTGAAAGCTTCTAGATATAACAAATCTCTCCTACCAGTAGAGAACCTACTTGGAAAGCATCCCAGCAAGGATGTCCAGTCTGCCATTGAGAGATGATCCTGAAGCTCATTGAGTATCTTAGAAATCCACGCTTGCATTACTACCAGTTGGCTTCAATGCTGGGGTATTGTTGAACTTGCTGTAATTTCCAGTCTCCTTGAAGAGCTGAGAATAGTGATGTTTGCAGTAAAGTCGCCCTTCAAGGGCTGCATAATTGGAGGGGCTGATTGTGCAACCACCATGGATACATTTGAAGCAGTTCTTATGATATGGGAGACCTTCCACACTTGTCTGTGGCACAGACAACCCACATTGGTTCCACACTTTCAGCTAAACAATAATTCTTGAAAATAGAAGACCCTCATGCCTAAGACCTTGCATTGTACCAATCATCACACCAGATTTAAAACTACTTCAGGTACGAAGAAAAAGGGCCCTCAAACTTGAATTCCCCCTTTCTATTTCAGAAAACCTTGAGAACTTTCTGATTCAATTGGATTGGCCTGGAACTCAAAAGCATCCAACAAAACAACATGCAGAAACTCCAAGCATGTTCCTATATTCTTCATGACAGTATCCATGGTAACACAATTTGGGCTTTTCTCAGCTTGTTTAAATGTAAACTGGTGCATTGGACTCCCTTCTGTGCGTATACTTACTTTCAGGGACAACAAAAAGGAGCTGCCAAAATAAATCTCTGCATTTTGTGGGATGGGACTTCAGGGTGAGAGCTGGAAAATCAGGTGCAGTTCCAATGCTAAGATCTTCTGCTTACACACTGAAAGCCAGAATTGGCATCATACCATGGAGATGAGTCTATTTTGGTATCCACATTCAAAAGAGAACCTTATGATCTTTCAGACTGTATCTCCTCAATGAATGCTGAACAATGTTAACCCCTAAACACACACACTTGCAACTCAAAAAGAGGGCTCTGACCCTGTGCCTCCTTTGGCCACCTACCCAGGCTGTCATCAATTTCAACAGTGATGAAAGATTCCCCCTTGAACAGGGGGTCAAGGTCACTTTCCACCAGAAGTGGGCCACTATCATATCTGATGAGTCAAAACTACCTACTGGCCATCACAAAACTCACTCAAAACAATTCACTATCCGGTTTCAGATTGAATGATTAATCTGGGCTCAGGCTGACAATGCCCATGAATTTTCCTTCAGGCTGCAGGGACATCAACTAGTGGATCTCTTGCTATATCCTGACTACAGAAGGTTTTTTAGGCCGTGTAGTGGGTTAAGAAAGCATCAGGTATACCCTTTGTAAATGAATAAAATGTGGTGATAAAGGGGGAAGAGAGAGTGGAGAAAAGACATGCATACCTTCTCAATTGGATATACAGTTTTGTTGCAAGCAGTACATTTCTCTTGTGTTCCTGCAAACATCAATGACGCCTTTGTGGGTGCCTTGGTCTGCTGCATCAGCACAGGAAATTATGAGTACATAAAACAATGCTCATGGCTACCTTCTGCCCTTCTTCCTCCCATTCTTTGCATCTCACATTCTTCCTTTTGAGATTATATGTGACTGCAAATTGTGAAACACAACTACCTGTCAAGAGTCAGGTACTAACTACAAAGGAAAAATGCAACTTTACCCATGTTCCTGGATTACAATTGGTTACCTCTGCTAAAGAGATTCTTTACTGCATGACTATATCCACTGGCACAAGAGAGATCCCAGCTTCACTTAGTACATGAAATACAGGAGTTAAGGTCTGTGCAGCATATTCATGAAAGACCTCACATTCTATTGATCTAAAGACACGTCCATTGAGAAGCATTCAGGAGATCGCACCTCTGCCTTGTCAGATGGAAGCTTCTTCGCTGCTGTTCCGCATACAATCAAAAATGTGTCAGCTCAAAAACCCCACAATGTTTCATATTGCAAATGTGCTCCACCTATTCAAATGTTCTCATTGCCAGTCTAAAGTGGGATAATTTTCATTTCCTGGATTCAACAAAGACAATGTGTTGTAGCATTTGAAACCATGAAACTATTAACAGTGTTCTATTAGAGAATATCAATGTACTTGAATGGAGACCTCAACAAAAATCAACGTAACTGAATAAATGCTTTGTCAGTTCAAACCAAACCAAAAGAAACATGAATGGGTGCAGTCATTACTTTCTGAGTCACTCACAAAGCATCAGACTATCGCCCTCACCATGAACAGCTGTAACTACCATGACTGTCCATCAGCTCTTGACAGTTGGTGTAGGTGTGCAATAATCTCCTCAAGCTTCGAACAAACAATTATACAAAATCCTATATCCTAAGATTCTATGACATTCCAGAAGTAACAGGAAAACTGATGAGTCATGAGGTTGGCTGGCACTCAAAGACATAGCTAATAAATGAAGTCTGCAACAAACTTGTGAGATTAAGCTTTAATTCATTATAGCTTGCTCCTGTACAAGCAACTGTCTCAGTCAAAAGGCAAAAGAGAGGGCTAGAGCAGTTCTTGGGGCCCTGGAACATATCCTTTCGGCACACTATTGGTGACTACTTGGATGCAACACATCTACCTTTGTCTTGATAGATATGTCATCGGCCCAGGAACATATCCATTTTCCAGGATAAATGCTCCTGGGGGAAAAAATATCAGCGGCATTGTGATGATCTATTAGAGTGTTTACACAAACCTTCAGTGCCAGTCTTATTGTCAAAGCTCTTCTCAAAGCTGCCTGTTGTCTTCAAGAGCTGTTCAAAATGAGGCCTGCAGTAGAGAACACCTTCCAATGACGCATAGTTTCCAAGCTGCAAGAAACAGGCCCAAAAAGACAAGTGTTTCAAAAAGCTTGCTTGCTGTAAATTAAGATTGCATGGAGTGCCACATTCTCATTGCTAGTGCCCCAACTCATGGAAGCACCACAACCTCAATCATTCAAACAGATACCTTTCTTCCCTCTCAATAGACTTCTAAAGATGTAACCCATTTGTACCAAACTCAACAGAATCACTGTTAGTGATGCCATAGGTGGTATGTTCAGTGTTTCTGCCTCACAAGGATGAGAGAGTCAGCCCTGCTACATTGAAAGCACAATGTAATCTTCTTATGGGATTCTGTGTCCAGAATACCAAATTCACAACATGCTTACTCAACTGCATGGGACCACAATTGCAAAATCCATTTCACAGCAGAGCGGGCAGAATTGACAGAACCTAGTATAATCTGATGGACAAGATTCCTCTACTATTGAATCTTTTCACAAGTGCTCTTCCAAGCCTTGCTGTAGCACTTGATGTGATCATTGGAAAAGTACACTTGCCGTAGCCAACTGAACTTGCTTGAAATGATAAGCCCATTTGGGCATGTCTATGATGCATTTCAAGCAAGAGAATAGAGGTATCACAAGAGCAAAGGCACTGTAAAGATTGGCAATCCAAAGTGGATTTCATGACTCCTCTCTGGACAAAAAAGATTCAACAGCATACTGATCATGCCCTGAGGGTCATCCAAAGAACTGTAAGCTGCTCCTCCACCACTATAGAGGTGTGACCCTATGGACACCTCTACCTGTGGACCATCCTCGGTGCTGAATCTGCAGGCTCTTAGCTAGACGATTGCTTCTGACGCCAACAGATTAAGATGTGACATTCTATTGTTCTCATGCCTTCTTTACAAGGTCTGGTTCTCTGGTAGTAATAAGCCATCAGGTCCTTGCTCGGTTGTATGTTGATTTTGACCTTTTTCTCAACAATGAAAGCCTCATCGTAACCCCGGCTGCTGCAGCGAACTGTAGCAGCAGCACGAGAGGGACAGAGAGAGAATCAAAGACTTCGAAACCGCTGTCGACTACCGTTGACAATAGCGATAGCAACCAAAGGATGCAACAAAGATTCAACGATGCAAAAACTCTGCCACTGAGTCCTACTGCCCGAACGAACTGAAGAAACGACGACGCAGCAGCAGCACATGACGTAGCAAAAGACGCAAAAATAAGATGAAATAGAAACAAGAAAATAGAAAGGGAAACAGATGCAGAAACAAGAGCCGAACGGACCTTAAGTGTACCCTTGCAATGGTTACATCGGAAGCAGGACTTGTGGTAGATGACACCATCTGCTGTCAACTGTTCTACTAAATACACCGTCTTCTCGCACGCCTTGCACTTCTGTTGCGTACCAGCAAACGCCATCGCTCCCGCCCACACGACGGCAGTGGTTTTTTTTCCTTCTTCGTCGCACCGAAGAAGAAGAAGAGGAAGAAAAAAAAAACAAGAACAAAAGTTAAAAGAAAAAACGTTGTTCAGCGGCGGCTGCTTCTTTTTCTACTCTTCCTCGGCGTTGCTGCTTCCCTTCACAATCGCAGCAAAAGACGGAATTCGGGAGCAGCGCAAGAGAACGCACAAGAGAAGAATCTCTCTCTCTCTCTCCCTCTATCGACGCCGAAGAAGCTCCCGTCCAAGACTACACAGTGTGAATGCAGAACGGTAAACAAACAGCACCGTTTGGGTTTTTCCTTTTTTTTTCAATTTTTGGAGGAGTAGGAGTCCCAGTTATATAAATATAAATATTTCAGTTTTTTTGTGGGGGGGGGGGGTTGGGGGTTAGGGGGGAGGGGGTTTCACACTTTTTTTATTCCACCTTCCCCTACTTTGTCCTTTTTTAATAGGG